>SWCD01004692.1_pt1 | contig 230806 bp, 230 predicted proteins | sample 4693011 | NCBI WGS metagenome assembly SWCD01 (sample SAMN10267278, study PRJNA491770) | bioreactor metagenome | isolation source: DHS bioreactor inoculated with marine | place: Japan: Omine Ridge, Nankai Trough
GGGGGGCCAGCACTCATTCGGCACAATTCTTCTTCCACGCAGCATCCAGCACGCCGTCGACCTGTGGCGATTGCAGAGAGCGAACCATCATGCACATCCTCGACTCCGTTGACGCAGCATCGCTGCGCAACGACATTCCCGACTTCCGCGCGGGAGACAACGTTAAGGTCCACGTCAACATCGTTGAGGGCACGCGTTCGCGTATTCAGGTCTTCCAGGGCGTCGTTATTGGGCGCTCCGGCGAGGGCATCCGCGAGACGTTCTGCGTTCGCAAGGTGAGCTTCCAGGTGGGTGTCGAGCGTACGTTCCCCGTGCACTCCCCATCGATCGATCACATCGAGGTTGTCACCCGCGGTGACGTGCGCCGCGCAAAGCTGTACTACCTCCGCGACCTGCGCGGCAAGAAGGCGAAGATCAAGGAAAAGCGCGACGCGCACTGATCCGCTAGGCCGACTGGCGTTTTTCAGACCCTAGACTTGGGGAGAACTCAGGGGCCCAATGACCACAGCACTTTCGCCGTCACCGCAGGATTCGCCGGAATCGGCGGATAAACGACCGCGCCGCCGCGGACGTGGCGTAAGGCTGTTCATCCGCGATATCGTGCTGATTTTGCTCGCGGCGATCGTCATTTCGGTGGGGATCAAGGCGTTCCTCATCCGGTCGTTCTACATCCCCTCCGGGTCGATGGAGAACACGCTCCAGATTGATGACCGCATCATCGTGAACGAGTTGGTTCCCAACGTCGTGCCGATTGAGCATGGCGATGTCGTGGTGTTCCGCGATCCGGGCGGATGGCTGCCGCCGCACGAGCAGGTGGATACGAACTGGTTTGCGACGAGCGTCGACTGGGTACTGTCCGTTGTGGGTCTCAGTGCACCAGACAGCAACGATCACTTGATCAAGCGCGTCATCGGGCTGCCGGGCGACAAGGTCGAGTGCTGCAACACGTTCGGCCAGATGTCGGTCAACGGTGTTCCACTTGACGAGCCGTACCTGCTGCTCCCCAAGGGTGTGACGAAAGCCTCCGGTACCGACTTCAGTATCACCGTGCCCAAGGATTCGCTCTGGGTGATGGGCGACAACCGGTACGACTCTGCTGACTCGAGATACAACACGAACAAGCCGGGCAAGGGTTTCGTCCCCATCGAGAATGTGGTCGGGCGGGCGTTCCTCGTGAGCTGGCCGATTGATCACTGGTCCTGGCTTGACAACTATCCGACCGTGTTTGCGGGCGTGGAGGACAAGGGCCAGTAAATGGCTGTTGCTGATCCCACCCTGCAGCTCGAACACGAGTTTTTCGCTGGCGGGGCACGCTTTGTGATCGGATGCGACGAGGTCGGCCGAGGTGCGATCGCTGGCCCTGTTGCGGTGGGCGTGTGTGCCATCGACTCCGCGGTGGGCTCCATGCCGCAAGGCTTGCGAGACTCCAAGATGCTGAGCGAGAAACGCCGGGAACTGTTGGCGCCGCAGGCCGAAGCGTGGGCTTTGCACTCCGCCGTCGGGCTGGCGAGCGCCGAAGAAGTTGATCGGCTGGGGATCACCGCGTGTCTTGGCCTCGCCGGTAAACGCGCCCTCATTGCGCTCCACGAGGCTGGGCTCGGCATCCGCGACAGCGTCGTGCTGCTCGACGGACACCACGACTGGTTGAACCCTGCCCTGTCCAGCCCGGTCGCCGTGCAGACGCGCATCAAAGCCGACCGGGATTGCGCCTCTGTTGCAGCCGCATCCGTGATTGCCAAGGTGCACCGCGACCATTTGATGATCGAGTCGGATGCGCTCGAGCCGGGTTACGGGTGGGGTGGAAACAAGGGCTATGGCTCGGCCGGCCACTTCGCGGCGATCGCAGAGCTGGGCGCGTCGAGCATCCACCGCCTGAGCTGGTTGAAGTCACCTGCACTGCACAGCGAGACCGCCTAAGATTGACAGGCAATGGACGAGGAAGATTTCGAAGACTACGACCGCGAGGTTGAACTGGCGCTGTTCCGCGAATACCGGGACGTTGTTGGCCAGTTCCGCTACGTCGTGGAGACGGAGCGGCGGTTCTATCTGGCCAACGAGGTCGAGTTGGTCCGGCAGGAGACCGAGCACGACTTTTACTTCGAACTCACCATGAACGACGTGTGGGTGTGGGATGTCTACCGCTCCGACCGGTTCGTGAAGTCGGTGCGCGTGCTCACGTTTAAGGACGTCAACGTGGAGGAGTTGAGCTCAAAAGAGCTTGAACTTCCGAAGGAACTCGCGCTCGACGAATAATCGTCCCTGTTCTCGATAACCTCCGCACCCACCGACAAGGAAGTCCCCCGTGGAACCCACAGCTTTCGAGCGCTCTGTCCCCGCCGACACGGTGATCGATGATTCTCTGGCCGACTCTGTTCTGGCCCCGTTCTGGCTTGACGACGTCGTGGCCAGACCGTGGCCGCGCTACAACGATGTCCAGGACTACGACCTCGTCGTTGTCGGCGGCGGCTTTGCCGGGTTGTGGACCGCCCTCATGGCGAAGCAGCGGGATGCGTCGACGCGCGTCGCGCTCCTGGAGGCGCGGACGATCGGCTGGGCGGCATCCGGTCGCAACGGCGGGTTTTGCGAGGCCACGCTCACGCACGGCGAAAGCAACGGAGCGAGGCGGTTCCCGAAGGAGCTGGAGCAGCTCGATCGACTGGGCATGCAAAATCTGGACGAGATCGAGCAGACCGTGTGGGAGCTCGGACTGGACTGCGACTTCGAACGGACGGGGGCCCTGGCTGTGGCCATTGAGCCGCACGAGGTGGAGTGGCTTGAGGAAGACAAAGACGCCGCGCACGCAAAGTTTTTCGATCAGGCGCAGATGCAGGCGGAGATCGCCTCGCCGACCTACCTTGCCGGCGTGTGGTCGACGCGCGACACGGCGATGGTGCATCCGGGCAAGCTCGCGCACGAGTTGGCGCGCGCCTGCCACGAGGCCGGAGTTGACTTGTTCGAGAAATCACCAGTATTGAAGCTCGACAGCAAGCGAACTGGGCCGGTGACGGTGCGGCTGGCGACGGGCGACATCCGGGCGAAGCGCGTGGCGCTCGCGACGAACGCGTTCCCTTCGCTTCTGAAACGCTACCGCTGGCACACCGTGCCGGTCTACGACTACGTGCTCATGACGGAGCCGCTGACGGATGCCCAGCTCGCCTCGATCGGCTGGAAGAACCGCCAGGGGATTAGCGACATGGCGAATCAGTTCCACTACTACCGGCTCACGAAAGACAACCGGATTCTGTTCGGTGGCTACGACGCGATTTACCACTTCGGCGGCAAGATCAAGCCGGAGTACGACGACCGACCGGCATCGCATCGATTGCTGGCGAGCCACTTCTTCACGACCTTCCCGCAGCTGGAGGGCGTGAAGTTCACCCACCGCTGGGCCGGCGTGATTGACACCTGCAGCCGGTTCACGGCGTTCTTCGGCCACGCGCGCGGCGGTCGCGTTGCGCACGTCGCCGGTTTCACCGGGCTCGGGGTTGCTGGCACACGATTCGCCGCGAACGTCATGCTCGATCAGTTGTGGGGCCTGAAGACGGAGCGCACGGAGCTGAAGATGGTGAAGTCGCTGCCGATCCCGTTCCCGCCCGACCCGGTCGCCTGGATGGGTGTCGAGGTCTCGAAGTGGGCCATGAACCGGGCCGACCACAAGCGCGGCAAGCGCAACCTTGTGCTGCGCACGCTGGATGCGCTCGGGCTCGGATTCGACTCGTGAGCGGCGTTACGGGCTCAGCGGAATTCTCGGCGGTGGACTTTGTCGCTGCAGGAGCCTTGAAGCTTGAGCACGAAGTTGTCCCGGACGACCAGGTGGTCTCCGGTTCGCCGACGACGGGCTCAACGGAGCTCGGCACGTTCGACGGGCACGAGTACGGCGTGTGGGAGCACTCGGTGGGGGCGTCTTCCGATGTCGAGGCCGACGAGTTGTACGTGGTGTTGTCCGGCGCCGGGACCGTGCAGTTCGATGGGGGAGATCTCGTTGTGCTCGGCCCGGGCTCGGTCGGGCGACTGCGCGAAGGCCAGCGGACGATCTGGACTGTGACCGAGACGTTGCGCAAGGTGTACCTCGCCTGAGGGTCTGGTCCGGGACACCCTGCGCCGGAACATTCTGGACCTTGATGCGGTTTGTTGCTCAGCACCCCGAACGTTCGCCATCCTGAGCAACAAACACCGTCATGGTTGACGCCACCGCTCGGCGTGACTCAACCCAGTGACCCGGGGTCGCCTCTACTCCCGCACAACTCGCTGCGGGCACTCGACTCGACCGATCGCACTCACCACGAGCTGAGGCTGTCGCGCGCTCCGGCATCCTCGTCCCGTGGCGGCAAAAGATGAGTTGGGCAGACGCGGCGAGGACCTCGCTGCGCAATTTCTCGCCGATGCCGGATACACGGTCATCGATCGCAACTGGCGGTGCGCGCGAGGCGAAATCGACCTCGTAGCCCGCGAGGGAAACGACACCGTCTTCGTCGAGGTCAAGACGCGGTCGAGCACGGCGTACGGTCATCCATTCGAGGCGATCACGCCGCACAAGTTGGCCCGCCTGCGACGACTCGCGAACGCGTGGTGCGACGCGCATCCGTATCGCCGCGGCGTCATCCGCATTGACGCCATCTCGGTCATCGCCGCGGCCGGGCAGGCACCACTCATCGAGCACCTTCGGCGGGTGTTCTGATGGCGGTCGGTCGCACGCAGGCCGTTGCTCTGCTCGGGCTGCACGGTGCCATCGTCGAAATCGAGGCGGACTATTCGTCTCAGCTTCCCAAGTTCGTGCTCATTGGGCTACCGGATGCCGCGCTCGGCGAGGCGCGCGATCGAGTACTCGCGGCCGCCGCGAATTCCGGATGCGAGCTGCCCAGTCGCCGCCTCACCGTGAATCTGTCGCCCGCAGCCCTCCCGAAGCAGGGATCCGGCTTCGATCTCGGTATCGCGCTCGCGACCCTGGCGGCGGGCGGTCTGGTGGGGGCGGAGTCCATCGCCCGGGTCGTGCACCTGGGCGAACTCGGACTTGATGGACGTTTGCGACCGATTACCGGAATACTTCCTGCCGTCTCAGCGGTCGCGGCGGCGGGCTTTGACACGGTCATGGTGCCGAGCGGGAACGCGGCGGAAGCCTCCCTCGTGCCCGGAATCCGCGTAGTACCGGTCGCGTCGCTGCGCGATGCGGCGATCTGGCATGGCGCAGACTTTGAGCCGACGGACGTCGAACCGATCCTTGTCGCGCATCCGGAGGAGCCAGCAGAAGATGACCTGGACCTCGCCGAGGTCATCGGCAACCGGGATGCCGTCGAGGCGATGGTGGTTGCCGCGGCTGGCGGACACCACGTCTTCCTGCTGGGCCCGCCCGGCTCGGGGAAGACCATGCTCGCGGCCAGAATGCCGGGGATCCTGCCCGATCTGGACGCGCACGTCGCCCTCGAGGTGAGCTCGATCCGCTCGCTGTGCGGATTACCGGTTGGGCAATCCCTGATCACGAGACCGCCGCTCGAGTCCCCTCACCATACGGCGACGGCCGCCGCACTGATCGGCGGGGGAAGCAAGCTGATTCGACCGGGTGCAGCGGCCAGAGCAAGCGGAGGGGTGTTATTTCTCGACGAGGCGCCCGAATTCAACAGCTCCGTGCTGGATGCCCTCCGGCAACCTCTCGAGTCCGGCGTGATCAGTATTCACCGAGCCAATGCGGTCGCCCATTTCCCGGGCCGATTCCAGCTCATCCTGGCGGCGAATCCCTGCCCCTGTGGGCAGTACGGCGCGAGAGACTCCGAGTGCACGTGCACGCCGAGCTCACGTCGGCGGTATCTGGGCAGACTTTCCGGTCCGCTCCTGGATCGCATCGATATCCAGTTTCGCGTTCACCGCGTGACGAGTGCGCAGCTGAAGCTCGCGGATGAGGGAGATCGACTGACGACGGCGATTGCGCGGGAACGGGTCGTCGCGGCACGGGCGAGGGCCGCCGAGCGCCTCTCCGGAACGCCGTGGAGTGTGAACTCCCAAGTTCCTGGGTTTTGGCTGCGAGGTCCCCAAACCAGACTCAGCACCGTCGTGACGGCAACGATCGACCGCGCGCTCGAACGCGGCGGGATCACCATGCGCGGATATGACCGGGTGCTTCGCGTTGGTTGGACTCTTGCCGATCTCGACGATGTCGATACCCCCACCGCCGATCACATCGGTCGCGCGCTCTATCTCAGAAAGGCACTGTCGTCATGAGCATTCTTGGACTAAAGGAGGCGGAGGTGGCCCCGCTCGTTCGGGCAATCACGAGCGACGAGCTGGACCGCGACGAACTGGACCGCGACGCCGTGGAGGAGCGATTCGCGCGCGCGGCCTGGTCCGGCATCGTGGAACCAGGCGACCGCGTCGCCGGCATCCTGATCTCCTTTCTGGGTGCGGCGAAGTCGCTGGATGCGGTCGTCTCCCGCGCGAGCATTGCGAGCCTCGTGACGGGAACGGACGGTGAGCTGTCCGAGGAAGAGCTGGAGCAGGCCATGGAGCGCTGGCTTCCGCGACTTCAGTCCCGCGGAGCGCTGCTCGCCCTCAAACAGGCCGCGCGCTTCGCCGTGCGATTGCTCGTGCCGGGGGATGCGGCGTGGCCGGAGGGGTTTGCTGATCTTGGCCCGCATGCTCCCGTCGCGCTGTGGCTTCGCGGTAAGGAATCCACACTCACGACGGCGCCGCAGTCCATCGCGCTCGTGGGTGCTCGAGCAGCGACTGGATACGGCGAGCACGTTGCTATGGAGGCGTCAGCCGGTCTCGTCGACCGTGGCTACACGATCGTGTCCGGTGCCGCGTACGGTATCGACGGGATGGCCCATCGCGCAGCACTGGCAAGCTCCGGCCACACGATCGCCGTGCTCGCCGGTGGAGTTGATCGCTTTTACCCGAGCGGGCACGAAGCGTTACTCACGCGCATTGTGGACGAGGGCGCTGTGATCTCGGAGCTTCCGTGCGGCGCAGCTCCCACGAAATGGAGGTTCCTCCAGAGAAACAGATTGATCGCGGCGTTGAGTCAGGCCACCGTGGTGCTGGAAGCCGGTTGGCGCTCAGGATCCCTCAACACCGCGGGTCACGCTGCAGCCCTCGGTCGACCGCTCGGCGCGGTGCCTGGCCCGGTCACGAGTGCAGCGTCGGCCGGCTGCCATCGGCTCATCCGCGAGTTTGATGCCGTCTGCGTGACGAATGCCGACGAGATGGCCGAACTCGCACCTCTTTCTCGCGGCTCAGTGGCGTCGGACTCCGCCGAAGAGACTGGCGAGGCCAGCGTCGCAGGCATGGCAGCCCGGCAGGGTGAGAAGCGCGGCTCGGGCAGTTCAGGCGCGCCCGCCGATGCGGGCCCTGAGCAACTACGAGTCTGGGATGCGCTGAGCGCGCGGTCGGCACGATCCGCCGACGACATCGCGGCACGCTCCGGGCTTTCCATCGCGGATGTTCAGAGTGTGCTCGGCGCAATGCAATTGGAGGGTTCGGCCCTCGAGCGCGTAACCGGTTGGGTGAAACACGGGTAATGGCGGTGCGCACTCGCTCGTCGCTAGTCTGGCTTTAGAGTCAGGATGGCCCAAGTGGCATAGCTTCGCCAGGCAACGAATTCAACGAGGAATCCGGCAACGAGCGAAGAGTCTGGAGCGTGCAGTCGTGTGGTTTCGCGGTCGTGATCGACGCAGCGAGCGGCGACGCGACCATAAACCGTTCGACGCGACCCGGCTTCCCCCACAGGAATACCACACCGTCGCCGAAGCGACCGAAGAAGGGTTGCTGCTCACCGAGTATGCGAGCCGAATGGCGGTAAAAAACCGTTTCATCAAAAAGATTCTCACCGACAAGCAACCGTGGTTTCTCGAACAGTCGCGCGAAGACGCGCGCCAGGCGCTGACATCGCTGGCCACCGAATCCGACAACGAAGCAAAAAACCTGGCTGCGCTTATCCAAAAGTTCAGGGGGAACCCGCGTCAGGCACGGGATGCCCAGGGTTACAGCTACGACGACATCGACAACATGGAACACCGCAGAAAAGCGTCCCTCGAAATTGCGCGGCGATTGCGGGATCAAAGCACAGATGAGGACTACCTCACCGAACTCGTGGCGAAAGCGCGCTCCGATGCCTGGCGCGAGGTGGCCGCAAACATCGAACACAATCTCGACCTGGAATTCCTGCCCGTGGATGCCGACTATGAGCGGCACCGAACCGAACGCCTGCACAACTTCGTGACAGTCGATCTCGCCGAACTTCTCGCCACCTCCGAAGTGAAGACCACCTCAACTGGCCACGACACACCCTAAACTTGACCGGTGATTCAACTCGGACAGTATCCGGCACCGCTCCATGCCATCGCGCACATCAGCGACACCCACTTTCTGGGTGGCGGGCGCCCCCTCTACGGCAGCGTGGCCACCGACGCGCACCTGAGCCAAGCGCTTGCGCAGCTTGAAGCATCCGGGTCAAAGCCGGAAGCGATCGTGTTCACGGGCGACCTCGCGGACCTCGGAGAACCAGAGGCGTACTCGCGCCTGCGCGCCCTCGTCGAGCCGGTCGCCGAGCGTCTGGGTGCCCAGATCATTTGGGTGATGGGCAACCATGACGAACGGTTGCAATACTCGGAACAGTTGTTTGGCACCGCACCAAGCGAGGCACCGCAAGACCGCGTCTACGACATCGGCGGGCTGCGCATCATTTCCCTCGACACGTCCGTGCCCGGATACCACCACGGTGACCTCACCCAGGAACAACTCGACTGGCTCGCAGAAGTACTGGCCACGCCAGCCCCCCACGGGACGCTCCTCGCCGTGCACCACCCCCCAGTTCCCACTCCACTTCTTGTCGCCATGGGGATGCTTGAACTGCAAGACCAGAAGCGGCTGGAGGCGGTCATCCGGGGCACGGACGTTCGCGCGATCCTCGCCGGGCATCTGCACTACTCGACGCACAGTGTGTTCGCCGGAATTCCCGTCTCCGTCGCAGCGGCCACCTGCTACACCCTGGATCTCACGGCGAAAGACCGCATTCTCTCCGGCGTCGACTTCGGGCAAGCGTTCAACATGGTTCACGTGTACGAGGATCAGGTCGTGCACTCCATCGTCCCGGTGGGTGATCCGGCAGAGGTGACCGGCTTCTCCGCCGACCACTGGGCCCAAATCGAAGCTATGACGCCCGAACAGCGCCTCGAAATGTTCTCCAGCAAGCAGTCGCCGTTCAACCTGGGCGAGTCAGCGGGCTCGTAGCGACACGGCGCGCGAGACCCGGCGCGCGCCGCCAGTGGTGGAGCATGGAACCATGAACCTCGGGCTCGCCGTCAGTGACTTCGTCACTCAGCTCGAAGTCGAGCGCGGGCTGAGCGCCAACACGGCGCGCGCCTACGCAACAGACCTGGGCGCCCTCAACGTCTACGCCAGCGAGCGGGGGGCGACAACCGTCGCCGATCTTGACCTGGAGCTTCTGCGGGATTGGCTTTGGCAGGCTTCCCAGGATGGCCTGGCGAAGTCGACCCTCGCTCGTCGTACCGCGTCGGTACGAAACTTCACCGACTGGGCGCGACGTACCGGCGTGGTGGAAACGGATGTCGCGGTCAGGCTCCGTGCGCCGAAATCGGATGCCCACCTGCCGCGCGTGCTCACGCGGCAGCAGATGGACAGCATCCTCGACACACTGAGTGCGCTCGCCAGTGGCGGCGACCCGATCGCCGTGCGCAACGTCGCCATGGTGGAACTGCTCTACGCCTCGGCGCTTCGCGTGAGCGAACTTGTTGGACTCGATGTGGACAGAATCGACCTGGAACGCCTCACCGTGCGGGTGACCGGTAAGGGCTCGAAGGAGCGCGTTGTCCCGTTTGGAGTCCCCGCGGCGCGGGCCATCGCCCGGTATCTGGGGGACAGCAGGGGGCGCCTTCTGGTCGAGCAAACGCCAGCCGTGTTCCTGGGCGCTCGAGGTCAGCGGCTGGGGCCGCGAACCGTGTACCAGGTTGTCGCGGAAATTTTGGCGGAGATCCCGGGAACCGGTCCAGCAGGAGCCCACGCGTTCCGTCACACGGCGGCGACCCACTTGCTTGATGGCGGTGCTGACCTTCGTGCGGTGCAGGAACTTCTCGGTCACGCGAGTCTCGGTACTACCCAGATCTATACCCACGTGTCCGCCGAGAGGCTCAAGGAGAGCTACCGGATGGCGCATCCTCGGGCGTGACCACACGGCGAACCCCGTAGGCCGGCTTCACGGAAGCTCCCGGGTTGGCAACAGTACTGAGTGCGCTAAACCGCCGAGAAAGTTGAGTGGCGACAGGTAGGCGCCGTGGAGACGCACGCCGAAGTGAAGGCAGGCAACCGCGCAGTGACCAACCTCCACGGTGCCGATTGCTTCGCCCCTGTGTACTACGGTGCCCTCGACGAAGGTGGAGGCGACGGGCTCAAAGCTCGTGATGAGTCCGCCGCCAAGGTCAACCGACACGAGGTTGCGGTCCACGACTAAGCCGGAAAAGTGGATGACTCCGTCGGCTGGGGACCTTACTGCGGAGCCAATCGGTGCAGCAATGTCAATGCCGCGATGGCCTGACGAGTACGGGGTTTCTGGCGCGATGAAGGGGCGGATGATCTGGTGCGGCGACGACACCGGCCACACCCAGCCGGAACGGGTCGCGGCGTCAGGCGTTACGGCTGCCGCGGGTCTCGCTACAGCGGGCCCGGCTACAGCGGGCCCGGCTACAGCTAGCCAGGAAACAGCTGGCCCGGAAACAGCTGGCCCGGATACAGCGGGCCCGGCTCCGGCTGCTGCTGTGCAGCTGAGCGCGGCGAGCACGACCAACACGGCACCAAACCTTGGTGCAAGCAGGCGACGCGATGAAGCAGTCATGGGCCAAGTTTGCGGCGGCACCAGCACGCGTATGGAGGCGAAAGTCGCATCCGTGGGCGGTCGCCCAGATACGGGCCGGGGGAGGAGCAGAAAGGCTGCTATTATTGGTCCTCGCACCTCGAATTTTGGGGTGACTACGCGTGCCCGCAGTGTTTTCAGACGCAGTGTTAACAACACAGTTTGCGAACGCACACCACATCCACTCAGTCCGGCGAAAGCCAGGCGGATGTGTGTTGGGCACCAGGTTTCGCGCCGACCGGCACGAAAAATAACTGAGCGGTGCAGGGTGTCCCCGGATGCCGTGCGCCAGAAAAGGAGACGGCCATGGCCGTTGTTACCATTCGCCAGCTGCTCGACAGCGGCGTCCACTTCGGGCACCAGACCCGCCGTTGGAACCCGAAGATGAAGCGTTTCATCCTCACCGAGCGCAGCGGCAGCCACATCATCGATTTGCAGCAGTCGCTTGCCTACATCGACAAGACGTACGACTACGTGCGCGAGACGGTTGCCCACGGTGGCACCATCCTGTTCGTCGGCACGAAGAAGCAGGCGCAGGGTTCCATTGCGGAGCAGGCGCAGCGCGTCGGCCAGCCGTTCGTGAACCAGCGTTGGCTCGGTGGCCTCCTCACCAACTTCCAGACGGTGTCCAAGCGGCTCGCCCGCATGAAGGAGCTCGAGGAGATCGACTTCGATGACACCACGAAGGGTTTCACGAAGAAGGAACTCCTCATCAAGAAGCGCGAGCTCACCAAGCTGCACAAGAGCCTTGGCGGAATCCGCAACTTGACCCGCACGCCGTCTGCGCTGTGGGTTGTCGACACCAAGAAGGAGCACCTCGCGATTGACGAGGCGCGCAAGCTGGGCATCCCCGTCATCGGAATCCTGGACACGAACTGCGACCCGGACGAGGTCCAGTACCCGATCCCGGGTAACGACGACGCGATCCGCTCCGTTGCGCTGCTGACGCGCATTGTCGCGGATGCTGCGGCCGAGGGCCTCATCCAGCGCCATCAGAAGTCTGAGGGCGACGGCGTAGCCGCCGAGCCGATGGCCGAGTGGGAAGCCGAGCTGTTGCAGTCCGGTGCGCCAGAGGGCGACAAGGATGCTGCTTCGGCTGACGCCGCGGCGGTGAGCGCTGCAGACGAGAAGCCTGCTGCCGAGAAGGCCGAGAAGCCTGCTGCCGAGAAGGCCGAGAAGGCTGAGAAGGCTGAGAAGGCCGAGAAGGCCGAGAAGCCTGCTGCCGACAAGGCCGAGAAGGCCGAGAAGCCTGCTGCCGACAAGGCGGAGAAGGCTGCAGACGAGAAGCCTGCTGCCGAGAAGGCGGAGAAGCCGGTTGCTGAAAAGGCGGAGAAGGCCGAGAAGCCCGCTGCTGACAAGGCGGACAAGGCAGACAAGCCCGCCGCCGCAAAGCCTGCGGCGAAGAAGCCGGCCGCGAAGGCCGAAGCCGCATCCGAGACCAAGTAACGACAAACTTTAAGGAACCACACGACATGGCAAACTTCACTGCCGCAGACGTTAAGGCGCTCCGTGACCGCCTTGGCACAGGAATGATGGACAGCAAGAACGCACTCGTTGAGGCGGACGGCGACATCGAGAAGGCCGTCGAACTTCTTCGGCTCAAGGGCGCCAAAAACAACGCGAAGCGCGCCGATCGCTCCACGAGCGAGGGCCTCGTCGCCGCTGTTGAAAACGGTGGAACGGCGACCATGATCGAGCTCGCCTGCGAGACCGACTTCGTAGCCAAGAGCGACAAGTTCGTGAATCTCGCCGAAGCCGTACTCACGGCGTCATCGGCGGCTCGTGCCGGATCCGTTGAGGAAGCGCTCGCCGCACAGGCGGGCCCGAAGACGGTGGCCGAGCTCATCAACGACGATTCCGCTGTACTGGGGGAGAAGGTGGAGTTGCGCCGCGTCGTTTCCGTTGACGCCGACCACCACGCCATCTATCTCCACAAGACGAGCAAGGATCTTCCGCCCCAGGTTGGTGTTGTCGTCGGATACTCCGGCACCGACGCTGACACGGCGCGCAGCATTGCGCAGCACATCGCCTTTGCTGACCCGCAGTATCTGACCCGCGACGAGGTTCCCGCCGACGTCGTGGAGAAGGAGCGCGAAATCGTCACCGAGATCTCTCGCAACGAGGGAAAGCCGGAGGCTGCACTCCCGAAGATCGTCGAGGGTCGTATCGGTGCGTTCTTCAAGCAGGTTGCTTTGCTTGACCAGGACTACGCGAAAGACAACAAGCTCTCGATCGGTGAGGTCCTGAAAAACGCAGGACTGACTGTGACGGGTTTTGCCCGGTTCAAAGTCGGAGCCTGATTTACTAAGCAAAAAGGGTCGGAGAATGTTTTCTCCGGCCCTTTTCGCGTGGGGCAGAATAATCTGTAACGTGCAGCCAACCGAGGAGAGAACATGACCGACAAACACACCAGACGCGTTCTCCTCAAACTCTCGGGCGAATCCTTCGGTGGCGGCGCCCTCGGTGTCAACCCGGATGTCGTGAGCGGTCTGGCGAAAGAAATCGCCCTGGCGGCAGCGACGGTGGAAATAGCCATCGTCGTCGGCGGCGGCAACTTTTTCCGCGGCGCTGAACTTTCCCAGCGAGGCATGGACCGCGGACGCGCGGACTACATGGGGATGCTCGGTACCGTCATGAACGCGCTCGCGCTGCAGGACTTCCTGGAGCAGGCCGGGGTTGCCACCCGGGTCCAGTCGGCCATTGCCATGACGCAGGTCGCAGAACCATACATCCCGCGCAGGGCGGAGCGGCATCTCGAGAAGGGCCGAGTCGTCATCTTCGGCGCCGGCGCAGGTCTCCCATACTTCTCCACCGACACTGTCGCGGCGCAGCGCGCCCTCGAAATTGGTGCCGACGTAGTGCTCGTCGCCAAGAACGGCGTCGACGGGGTCTACGACGGTGATCCACGCAAGAATGCGAAGGCCTCGAAGCTCGAGCGCGTCACGTACCAGGAAGCGCTCGTCCAGGGTCTCAAAGTCGTTGACTCGACCGCATTCAGCCTGTGCATGGACAACGGGATGCCCATGGTCGTGTTCGGGATGGAGCCAAGCGGCAACATCACGAAGGCGATTCGCGGGGAGCACATCGGTACCCTCGTCAGTAACTGACGGGGATGTCGCCGCTTGTTCTCGCGCTCGTCGCGTTAGCGGCCGTCGCCCACGCCACCTGGAATGTGGCGATCAAACGTGCAGGTACGAGCGGCCCGGGTTTTCTCTGGCTCACGTTCCTCGTCGGTGCGATCGTCTATCTTCCTTTCGGCATCTGGTCGCTCGCGAGCGAGGGCGTTGATCTCCTTCACTGGCTGTGGCTTGCCGTGGTGAGCGGCGCCCTGCAAATTGCCTACTTCTTCCTGCTCCAGGCCGGGTACCGCGCTGGGGACGTTTCCGTCGTGTATCCGCTCGCGAGGGGCACCGGGCCGCTTCTCACGGTGGTGTTCGCCATCATCCTGTTTGGTGAGCGCCCTGGCTGGGTCGCACTGCTTGGCGCGGCCACGATTATCGCGGGGGTTGTGATCACCGGGCTGGCTGGGCGGACAAGCTCTGGCGGCAACCGAGCCGGTGTGTTGTATGGGCTGGCGATCGGCGTTCTCATTGCCATCTACACGCTGTGGGACAGCGCGGCGGTGACGTTTGGCGGGATGCCTGCCGTCGGACTGAACTGGGGCGGCGTACTGTTTCAGACCATCCTCCTCGCCCCACTAGCCCTGCGAACGCCCAGCACGCTCGTAGCGACTGCACGACGCCACTGGGGCACCGTCATCGTGGTCGGTGTGCTCGCGCCGCTGGCGTACATCCTGATCCTTCTGGCCATCCAGCTCGCCCCCGTGTCGATGGTGGCGCCGGCCAGGGAGGTGAGTGTCGTCCTTGTCAGTCTCGCCGGATGGCTGCTGTTCAAGGAGGCTCATCCGGCGCAGCGCATGACCGGCGCCGCGGTCGTGCTCGCCGGCATCGCTCTGCTCGCCGTCGCCTAGCCGGTAAGATTGCTCCGACACGAAGGAGAACACGTGATCAGCGACGTATTGGCCGAGGCCAAAGACAAAATGCATAAAGCCGTCGAGGTGGCAAAGGACGATTTCAGCAGCGTGCGGACCGGTCGGGCAAACCCCGCACTGTTCCAAAAGGTACTCGTCGACTACTACGGAACGCCGACGTCTCTCGAGCAGCTTGCCGGCCTCCAGAATTCGGATGCTCGAACTCTCGTGATCACCCCCTACGACAAGAGCGCGCTCAAAGACATCGAGAAGGCCATCGTCTCCGCGCCGAACCTCGGCGCGAATGTCAGCAACGACGGACTTGTGGTGCGCGCCACCCTCCCCGAACTCACGGAGGATCGTCGTAAGGAGTTCGTGAAAATTGTGAAGGCCAAGGGTGAGGACGCGAAGGTTTCCATTCGCAACATCCGCCGCAAGGCGAAAGATGACCTCGACAGTCTCAAGTCGGAGGTTGGCGACGATGAGGTTGCCCGCGCCGAGAAAGATCTCGAGGCCCTCACGAAGACGCAGGTCGACGCCATTGATGACGCCCTGCGGAAAAAGGAAACCGAACTTCTCGAGGTGTGAATGCCGGATGACGATGGTGGATCGCCGCCCGTTCCGGCGAAAAAGCGATGGCGTTTCGGCCGCGCTGACTTAGAGGCGCGCGCGGACGCGACCCGCGAGGAGATTCGCGCGCAAGTGACGGCAACGCGCGCCGAATTGAAGGCCCAAATGGAGGCGACGCGCGCCCAAATCGACCATGCGAACGAGAAGATCGAGGAGCGCACCGGTCGCAATCTTCCGCTCGCGATCCTGATCGGACTCGTGCTCGGTTTTTCCATGCTGTTCAGCCTCATCGTCGTGAAGGAACTCTTCATGATTGTGGCTGCCGTGCTGATTGGGTTTACGGCGTTCGAATTGGCGAGTGCGCTCCGCGCCTGGGGGCGCCGAGTTCCCCGCTGGCCTACGGTGCTGGCCGCGCTTGCGACAGTACCTGCTGCGTTCTATCTCGGGGACGGCGGCAAGTGGTTGGTGTCCTTGGCCGGGATCGCGTTCGTCGTCGCCTGGCGCGTGCTGGAGCTGGTCAATCCGCGGTTGCGCGGGTCCGCAATTGACGTATGGCGCGATCTCGCTGCCGGGGTGTTCATCCAGCTCTATATTCCCTTCCTCGCCAGCTTCTCCGTGCTCCTCACCGCGCAGGAGGGCGGGGAGTGGTGGACGCTCGCGTTCCTGATCCTCGTGATTTCGGTCGACACGGGCGCATATGTCACCGGTCTGACTTTGGGGAAGCACCCCATGGCCCCACGAATCAGTCCGAAGAAAACCTGGGAAGGATTCGCTGGCTCCGTCGCAGCTGCCGTGATTGCCGGCATTCTGCTGTCCATCTTCATGATTGGCCAGCCCTGGTGGTTCGGGTTCATTTTTGGCGCTGTCATCGTCGCGACGGCGACCATCGGGGACCTCACAGAGTCCCTGCTGAAGCGGGACCTCGGCATCAAAGACATCAGTACCTGGTTGCCGGGTCACGGCGGCTTCCTCGACCGAATGGACTCCATTGTGCTGAGTGCAGCCGCCGCGTACGTTTTGTTCATGGTGTTTGCGTAAGTCCCAGCTTCAGTGAGGCAGAATGGTGGGGTGAGTACAACCTTTCCCCGTACGCGGAAGTCTCGGCGCGGCTACGACATCGATCAGGTCGAAGAGTTTCTCGAAGAGGCCAGGCAGGCCTACAACGCTGAACCGGGCGCGCCCTCGGTGCTGGGAGCCGAGGCCATCCGGCGTACAGCGTTCCCGTTGAAGAAGGGCGGCTACTCGCCCGCGCACGTGGATGCTGCACTCGAGCGACTCGAAGACGCCTTCGCCAGCAGGGAACGCGACAAGGCCAGGCGGCAGGTCGGTGACGAGGAATGGTTCACGACGGCCCGCAGAAACGCGAAAGAGATCATCGATCGCCTTGCGCGTCCCCGCGGCCACAAGTTCCGCCGTGCCGGGTTCCTGACGGATGGTTACGACCGGAAACAGGTCGACGCGTTCGGTGAGCGCCTGTCCGACTACTTCCTGAAAGCATCGCCGATGAGTGTCGATGAGGTGCGGAGTATCGCATTCCGTCCGAAAAAGGGCGGGTACAGCGAGGCCCAGGTTGACTACTTCCTGGACAGCGTCGTCACGGTCATGCTCGCAGTCCGTTAGACGAAAACGGCGCACGTCCGAGTGATCTGGGCTAAAATTTTGACACTGTGGGTAGGCATCTGGGTTTTGTCCTGAGCCTGTCGCGGACTTTGGGGGCCGGGGCGGGTCCTTTTGCGCGCCAGCGAGGCTATCGCTACTTCCTTCCTGCATTCTCGTTCTTCGTCTCCCTGGCCATCGTTCTGGTCACGGTCATTGCGCCCGATTCTTCCGCCCACGCCGCTTCCTCAGCGGCGGAGCCGACATCCGCTGTCGCCGCGCAGCAATTCAGTCACGCCAGCGACCAGACGTCGACCGTCGAGCGTGATGGCTACCGAATCACCATGAAACCGACTGCCCCTGCCGTCGGCAAGCCGGATCCGGGGACGGCGAAAGCCATCGCGTATGAGCTCGTTCTGGCGAAGGGGTGGGATGAGGGGGAGTACAGCTGCCTGGTTGCGCTGTGGACCCGTGAATCGAATTGGAACGCGTTCGCCATGAACCCGTCGAGTGGGGCTTATGGAATACCTCAGGCCCTGCCGGGGAACAAGATGGCTTCGGCCGGTGCCGATTGGGCGACAAACCCGGCAACTCAGATTCGCTGGGGCCTCGGGTACATCGCGTCGCGCTATGGCACGCCCTGCGGTGCGTGGGAGCACTCGGAAGATCACAACTGGTACTAGATCGGCATAGGCTTGCAGAATGCCACGATCCAATCGACCGCGCCGTAGTGGCCGCATGGTGGGTCCCGGGGACGATGATGGCGACTTGCAGCGAGTTCTGTATGGCAACCTCCGCGTGGAGTCGAAGCGCAGTGGGCAGTGGAATGTGCAGTCGGTTTCAGCCGTTTCGGCAGTGAAGTCGTATGTGTGCCCTGGATGCGGACTCGAGGTTCCCCCCGGCCAGCCACACATGGTCGCCTGGCGAGCTGACGGGATCATGGGGGAGGCGGCAGATGTTGCCGCTCGGCGACACTGGCACACCCACTGTTGGAAGGTCAGCTAGCGCGTGGAGATTCGATCCGGCGTTGAGCTTCCCGCGCGCAGAGAAAACATTGAGCTGCACACCTCCGACGGGCTCACGCTTGTCGGGGAACTGGCGACGCCACTCGAGCGCCCTCCCGTTGCCACTCTCGTGTGTTTGCATCCACTTCCCACCGGCGGAGGGTTCATGGACTCTCACATCATCCGGAAAGCCGCAGCCAGGCTCCCGGCGCTCGCCGACCTTGCGGTTCTCCGATTCAACTTCCGCGGCGTCACCTCGCCTCGTGGCCACTCCGAGGGGGAGTTCGGCGAGGGGATCACCGAGCGATTCGATCTGGCCGCCGCGATGGATTTCGTTGCCGAGCGGAACCTTCCGGCTCCGTGGCTGCTCGGGTGGTCGTTCGGAACCGAGATTGCCCTCGTGTACGGCCCCCCGTATCCCATCGTCGGCGCGATCCTGCTCTCCCCGCCGCTCAAGCGGGCCACGAGTGAACACCTCAGCGCCTGGGCTGGGACAAGCAAACGGGTGGTCGCCGTCGTTCCGGAATTTGACGACTATCTTCGACCGGCTGAAGCACGTGAGCGGTTCGCTGCTCTACCGGGGGCCGAGTTGGTTGCCATCGACGGAGGCAAGCATCTGTGGGTGGGAGAGGAGCAAACGCGGCGCGTGCTCACCGAGGTTGTTCGCGCTGTGAACCCCGGTGCACTGCCGCTACCCACCGAGTGGGAAGACTAACCAACCAGAGCAGGCCGCCCAGCGGCTACAGTTCGTTCTGTCGTGGAACGACGACCTGATTGATGATGAGAAGTACGGATGCCGCGACCGGAATAGCAATGAGGGCACCGAGAATGCCGAGCAGGGTGCCACCGGAGAGCGCCGCAATGACCACAATCACGCCGGGGACTTTCACCGCGCGGTTCATGATGTTCGGGTTCAACACGTACGCCTCAAGTTGCATGTAGACGATGTAGTAGATCGCCACAGCGATCGCCGTAGGTACGCCATCAAAAACAAGACAGCTGAGCGTGATGAGGATGCTGCCGGACAGGGTACCGATGAGCGGCACGAGTGAAAACAGGAACGCAATGAACGCGAACAGGGCCGGATATTCTGCTCCGACAATCGTGAGGTAGATGAAGCTCAGAATGCCGTTGAACAGGGCGAGGGTTGCCTGACCCACAACGTAGCGCCCTACCGAATCGCTGATCTGTTCGGCGATATCCGTAAACCGAGCACGCTTGCTCGCCGGGATCAGTTGGTACATCCCGCGCTTCATGCTGTTTAGGGAGGCGACGAAGTAGAGGGTCAGGATCAAGACGATGATGATGCCAAATGCCCCGCTGGCAATTCCCAGTCCAACCTGAAGGACGCCGCCGCCGATCGAGGTGATGTTGTTCTGGATGAACTCGAGCGAACCAGCGATGAGCGCCTGGAGATCGATGTAGTCGGGCAGGTTCTGTTGAACATCGGCAACCCAATTGTTGTTCTGATCGCCAAGTGTGGCAATCAGTGGCGTGAGTCCATCAATGAGATTTGTGGTCTGACGGACAATAACCGGGATGACGGCGAACACGAGGCCGGTGAACACTGCAAGCACGAGCACAACAACAGTAAGAATCGCGAGCCAGCGGGGGAAGCGGTGCCGCTCGAGCCAGGACACAGCCGGGTCCAGGCCCAGGGCGAGGAAGATCGCTGCACCGACGTAGGTGATGATCGTCGCGAGCGTGCCGAGGGCAACCCCGACGCCGATGGCGACAAGAACACCCAAGCCGCCGAAGAGCCCTAGCCGGAACGCGTTCTGGATCTTCACGGTGCCCCTTCGCCGTTCTTATTCGTCTGCAGCGACTTTCTCCGCGTCGCCCAGAACTGTCCTAAGTGCCCCGAAGTATCCGGCCACAGCTTCGCGCTCGATTCTAATCTTTGCGAGACGCTCTTCCGCCTCGGACACGAGTGTATTCGTCCGCTTCTCGGCGTCGGTGACCATGGCCTTTGCCCTGGCTTCCGCGTTGCTGAGCAGCTCGGCAGCATGCTTCTTGGCGGTGTCTCGGACCTTGGTGGCGTCCGCGGCTGCGCTCTCGGCAAGCTGGTCGGCTTCCTGACGCTTCTCGTCGGTGCGCTTGATCACCTCGGCAAGTTGAGCGCGGGCCTCGTCCAGGTATTGCTTGTTTTGAGCGACGGCCTCTTTGTGCTGTGCCAGGTACTCCTTCTCAGCTTCGTCGCGTCGCGTTGCCAACTCAGTTTCCAGTGCGGACTTCGCCTGCTCTGCCTGAGCAGTGAGCTTCGTGCGCGAACTGGAGAGTTCGGATTCGAGTTCCGCTTTCGCCCGGTCCATCTCGTTCGTGAAGTTCGCCCTGGTTTGCTCCAGTTCGCGTTCGAGGTCAGTTTGTTCCTTCTCGATGTCGTGCGCGAGGGATGCCCTGGCCTCGGAAATCTCGGTGTCAAGCTTTGCCCTCGCCTCGTGCTGCGTGCGAGCGAGTTCTGCCTTCGCTGACTTGGTTTCGAGAGCAAGCTTCGAGTGTGCTGCCGCCGTGTCGTTTTTGAGTTTGGACTGCGCGGCCTCCATCTCCTCTTCGAACTTGCTTCGTGCCTCGGCGAGCTCGCGTTCGAGGTCGGCTCGAGCCTGTTCGGCTTCGGCGGCCAGCTGTGCTTTGGTCGCTTGCACTTCGCGCTCTGCGTCGGTGCGTTGCTGTTCGACGTCCCTGGCAAGGTCGCCCCACTGTTTTTCGGTTTCCGCCGTGAACTCCTTGCGGTTCTTCTCAGTGTCGCGGGCCAGCGCGGCAGCCGCTTCGTTCGCTTCCGTCGTCTCGCGAACCGTGGCCGCTTTCAGCTCTGCCGCTTCGCGTTCGGCTTCTGCGCGCAAGGCGGCTGCTTCGCGTTTGGCGGTTGCTCTGACCTCTGCTGCCTCGGTTGCCGCTGCACCCCTGATGGATGCTGCCTCCTTGAGTGCATCCTGGTTGCTTGCCTTCGCCTGTGCGGTACTGCGCGACAGCAGACTTTCCGCCTCCGCACGCGCGGAGTCCAGCGTGTCCGTTGCTTTTGCCTTTGCCTCCGCCACAATGCGGTCGGCTTCCTCCATGGCCTCGACACGAAGTGTGCTGACTTCGCCCTGAACGCTGCTGCGCAGCTTCTCGGCGTCAATATCGGCCTGACTGATGAGTCGGGTCGACTGCTCTTCCGCGACGCGAAGCACGTTTTCCAGCCGAGTGCCGAGCCCGGTGTACGTGGGGCTCCCAATTTCGTCGATTTCCGCTTGAAGGTCGGCAACCAGGGCGCCGAGCCGCTTCAACTCTTTGGCATTCTCCGTTTTGTCGTTGTTGGCCTTGTTCAGGGCGTGACGCAGATCCTGGAGCGCAGTGTCTACTTCCTCGCGGTTATAGCCGCGCATCGCAGTCGAAAAGGCCTCGTCGTCGGTTGCCACATCATCTCCCTGGGTTGTGGACGGCCAGCAGTCGGGGCATCGGCCGGACAGGATCGAGTTTAGTGGTGCGGTTGCCTCCCCGCGAAAGATCGATTCGCAAGGAGGGTGGGGGAGAGTCACAGCCCACGATAGGGAACCTTTCAGGCTGCGTGCGCTATTCTGAAATGTCTTTGCCTGCTGCCCGATCCGGCTTGGCCGGAACCGCGCCGATCTCACTGTTCACAGCCCGATGCCCGACACGGGCACTCATGCCCGGTGAGAACGAGGGCAGCACGAGAGGAGTTCGACTTGCGGTTCATTGTTGCGATCGTGAGCTTCATCGTTGCGTTCGTGATGATCAGCTACGGGATTGCCCAGCGCACGATCCTCGCGGAGCCCGACCATGTGGCGGCTTCAGCGGATCTGAGTACCGGTGCACCGGTTACCGTGATCAATGGCGACGTCCTCAATGCCAATGACGGCAGGCAAAAAATCAGCATCTCGGGATCGGGGCAGGTGTTCGCCGCATACGGGCGCACGGACGACGTTCTCGCGTGGATTGGCGATGCAAGCTATAACAGCATTGGTATCGACACGGAGGATTCGACGCTCACCAATAAGGTCGTCACGGGCTCTGAGGATACTGTGCCTGACCCGCACGGTTCAGATCTTTGGTTGGCAGAACTCACCAGGGAGGATGAACTCACATTCGTCGTGAATGTTCCGAAGAGCGTGTCGGTCATTATCCTCTCCGATGGTACGGAGCCGGCACCGGGACAGGTTTCCATCACTTGGCCGGTGGACAACCGAACACCGTGGTCTGGACCGCTCATTGTGGGCGGCGTCCTCCTCTTGCTTGGTGGCCTCGGACTGTACCTGTGGGCGCTGTCACACCTCCGCAAGGCGCGTGGCCCCCGCCGCCGACCACCCAAGATGCCGAAGCCGCCCAAGCGCCCGAGATTAAAGCTCAACCAGCAGAGGGCTGTCGGTGCATCCCGCGGGAGACGTTCGGCAGGCAATGTGAGTTCAGTCTCGGCGGTCATTCTGGTCGGAACGCTGCTTCTGAGCGGTTGCACGGCTGAATCCTGGCCGGAGTTCCTCGGTGGTGGCACGGCGGAGACGCCGACACCGACCGCGACCGAAACCGCACCACCGGTTAGCACGGACAAACCGCCCGTCGTGAGCACGTCCCAGCTTGAGTCGATTGTGTCCAAGGTGGCACTGGTGGCACAGCAAGCGGACATCGATCGCGATGGTGAGCTTCTTGCGGAGCGTTTCGAGGGGGCGGCACTCGAGTTCCGGCTGGCCAACTACGCCATCCGCAAAGTGGACAAGAATTACGATCCGTTGCCGTCCATCCCCTCCGGGGACGTGGAGGTGACGCTCCCGCAGCAGAACGACAAGTGGCCGCGAACCGTGTTCACGGTGGTGCAGGATCCGAAGGACCTCACGATACCTCCGACGGCGCTCATGCTGGTGCAGCAAACTCCCCGAGAGAATTACAAAGTCCAGTACGCCGTCCAGTTGGAAGCGGACACCGTGCTCCCGGCGATGGCTGCTGCGGATGTCGGTACTCAGCGCCTGCAGCCCGATGTCAAGATTTTTGCGCTCCAGCCCGACGCCCTGGCCCTCGACTATGGCGACGTGTTGCTTAACGGCGAGTCGAGCCCGTTCCTGAAGTACTTTGACCTCGCCGGTGACTCGCTCGTGTCCTCGATTGGTTATGACGCGAAACAGAAGCGATTGGCCTCGATTTCCCGGATCGCCGCAATGTCCTTCGGAACGCTCGATGGTGCTGGTGAGGTGATCCCCATGGTGACAAACGATAGCGGCGCAATTGTCGCCGTCTATCTCAATGAAACCGAGACGGTTAAGCCCACAGAGCCCGGTGCCGTCATCAACTCTGAAGGGGCAGTGAAGTCACTGTCCCGGGTATCGTTGACGACGAAGGGAACGATTGCCACGTACGGCGACCAGTTGCTGTTCTACGTTCCCCCTGCCTCCAGCGACCAGAAAATTACGCTCATTGGCTGGGCATCGGCACTTATCGCGGCGAAGGAGTTGAAGTGACCGACATCCCAGCGAACCAACTGCGTGGAGCTGTCGACCTGTCCTCCCTCCTGAGAGAGAAGCCGGGGCAGAACGGCCAACCGGCTGGTTCGCAGCAACCGGGTGGGGCACCAGCCGGCGCCAACACCGCGGGAACCGAGGTAGCTGTTGCCTCTCTTGTTTTCGAGGGGAACGACGCAAACTTCGGCCAGGTTCTTGAGCTTTCCCGCACCGTCCCGGTGATCGTCGAACTGTACGCGGGCAGCGCCTCTGCGGTGCTTGAGCGGGTGATCAGGGGTTATCAGGGCAAGTTTGTGCTTACCACCGTGGATGCGCGGCTCAACGCGCAGCTCGCGCAGGCGTTCCAGGCCGCCGCGGTTCCCACGGTCGCTGCCGTCATCGGCGGACGACCCGTGCCGCTGTACGAGGGGGAACTTCCCGAGGCCGAAGCGAAGTCGGTTTTTGATCAAGTGCTCACCATCGCCGCGCAAAATGGTGTCTCCGGGGTCGCCATTGTTCCCGAGAGCACTGAGCCTGAGACGGAACCCGCTGACGAGCCGTTGCCGCCGCACCATCAGGCTGCGTTCGATGCCATTGACAGAGGCGACTTCGATACGGCCATCGCCGAGTACCGCACGGCCATTGCTCAGGACCCCCGCGACGCACTCGCTGTTGCCGGGCTCGCCCAGGTGTCCCTTCTTGCGAGGCTCCAGGGTCACACGGCCGAGGACATCCGGGCGGCGGCCGCTGCGAATCCCCACGAACTCGATGCACAATTGGCTGTCGCGGATCTTGATATTTCTGGCGGTCACCTCGATGATGCTTTCGGCAGGCTTCTCGACCTTTTCCCCGGGCTCGACCAGACGGGTAAGGACGCCGTCCGAACCCGACTGCTCTCCTATTTTGAAATTGCGGGAGCAGATGACCCGCGGGTGACGAGCGCAAGGCGGCGCCTCACCTCACTGCTGTACTGAGTATTCTCGACCGAGTCAGCGCGCTGGGGTAAGCCAGATGGCGGCCAGCGGCGGCAAGGTCACTTCCGCCGATGCTGGCTGGCCGAGGTATGGTTCATCCTGCGCGACGACCCGCCCGAGATTGCCTACGCCGGAGCCACCGAACTCTTCGGCATCCGTATTGAGAAGTTCCCGCCACTCGCCGGAGAAGGGCAGGGGAATTCGGTACGGTCCGACCGGGTTGCCGGAGAAGTTCACCGCGACGGCAACCGGATCACCGTCGTTCGGCCACCGAAGGAAGGCAACGACGTTGTTCTGCGCATCGTTACCAATGAGCCACTGAAATCCGGAAGATTCATGGTCCCGCTGCCACAGGGCAGGCGACTCCCGATACACGCGATTGAGCTGCGTCACGAGAGCGAGGAGACCACGGTGAACCGGCTGATCGAGGATCCACCAGTCCAGGCCGCGCTCTTCACTCCATTCGGATGGCTGCCCGAATTCCTGACCCATGAACAGGAGTTGTTTGCCGGGGTGAGACCACTGGAACGCGAGGTAGGCGCGCACATTCGCGAGTTTCTGCCACTGGTCACCCGGCATCTTGTGCAGGAGCGACCCTTTTCCGTGCACCACCTCGTCATGGCTGATGGGGAGCAGGAAGTTCTCGCTGAAGGCGTATTCCAGACTGAAGGTGAGCTCGCCGTGGTGGTGGGAACGGTACAGCGGGTCCACCGCCACGTATTCGAGCGTGTCATGCATCCAGCCCATATTCCACTTGAGACCGAAGCCGAGCCCGTTCGCATCGGTGGGTGACGTCACACCGGGAAACGCTGTCGACTCTTCGGCGATCATGACTATGCCTGGGTGATGCTTGTATGCGGTGGCGTTCACTTCCTTCAGGAGGTCGATCGCCTCAAGATTCTCCCTGCCGCCCAATCGATTTGGCGCCCACTCGCCGTGCCTCTTGGAGTAGTCGAGGTAGAGCATGGAGGCTACAGCGTCGACCCGAAGTCCGTCGATATGGAACTCTTCGAACCAGTACAGGGCGTTGGCCACGAGAAAGTTTCGAACCTGCGACTGGCCGAAGTCGAAGATGAGCGTGCCCCAGTCCGGTTGCTCGCCCCGCCGAGGATCGCCGTGCTCGTAGAGGGTCTGGCCGTCGAACTTTGCGAGCGCCCACTCATCTTTGGGGAAGTGTGCTGGCACCCAGTCCAGGATGACCCCAACTCCGGCCGAGTGGAGGCTGTCGATGAGGAATCGCAGGTCATCCGGGTCACCGAACCGACTGGTTGGAGCGTAGTACCCGGTCACCTGGTAGCCCCAGGATCCGCCAAACGGATGCTCGGCGAGGGGAAGGAATTCGACGTGGGTGTAGCCGAGCGCCACGACGTAGTCGACGAGCTCGGTGGCGAGTTCCCGGTAGCTGCGGCCAGGCCGCCATGACCCGGCATGAATTTCGTAAACGCTCATCGGTCCGTTGAGCGGATTGCGCTTCGCGCGCTCCCTCAACCAATCGCCGTCGTTCCAGCTGTAGTCGGAATGCGTAACCCGGGATGCTGTTGCCGGCGGGATCTCCGCGTGCCGCGCCATCGGATCAGCGCGAAGTACCCACGTGTCTGCTGCTGTGAGCAGCTCGAACTTGTACGTGGTGCCCGGTGCGACGTCCGGCACAAAAATTTCCCACACTCCGTTGCCATCGAGGCGACGCAGGGCGTGCCCGCTGCCGTCCCAACCATTGAATTCGCCGACAACCCGTGCGGCCTTCGCGTGCGGCGCCCACACAGTGAATGAGGTCCCCGCCACCCCCTCGTGGTTCCTGTGGTGCGCGCCTAGCGCCTCCCAGAGCTTCTCGTGCCGCCCCTCGCCAAACAGGTAGAGGTCCACTTCGCCCAGGGTGGGCTCAAAACTGTACGGGTCTTCAGTGAGCCACACTGTGCCAGATTCATAGTGCGCTTCGAGCGTGTACGGTTGGTGACGCCCGCGGGCGTGCCCCTGCCAGATCCCGTGCTGGAGATGCCGAAGGGGGATTCGCGTGCCGTTGGCGCGAATCGCGGTCACCGTTTGAGCGAGCGGTCTTCGAGCTCGGATGACCCAACCTCCGCCCGGCAGTTCGTGCTGCCCCAGCACGGAATGGGGCTGTGGATGGCGTCCGTCGGCGATCGCAGCCAGCTCTTCTGGTAATACCTCGGTCTGCCGGACCGCGGAAGTCATGTGCGTGCCGTTCCCGGTTCGACCTTCAGAATGTGCACGGGATTCGTGAACGCATCCAACCGAACGTAGTTGTCTCTGCCCCAGGTGAATTGCGTGTCTGTCAGCAGTTCGGTGACCTCGAATTCTGCGTCGGCGGCAAGGCCAAGCCGCTCCAGGTCCAGATGCACTGTTGTTTCCCGCACAGAGTGCGGGTCCACGTTGACGGCGATGATGAGGGCATCGGGCTGGCCGGTTTCCGTGAACCTGCCCTCGAGGAATTTGCTGAACACCAGAATCGCGTCGTCGTCGCTCCAATGGACGTCCAGGTTTTTCAATTGACGTAGCGCGGGATGCTCGCGCCGGATGCTGTTGAGTTTCCGCAGGTACGGTGCGAGGGAGGTGCCGTTCTTTTCCGCTTGCGCCCAATTACGGGGACGATATTCGTACTTTTCGTTGTCGATGTTCTCTTCAGACCCGGGTCGAGCGACGTTTTCGATCAGTTCGAACCCGGAATAGACTCCCCAGCTCGGGCTGGCTGTCGCGGCGATGGCCGCCCGGATTCGGTATGCGGCGACCCCGCCGAATTGAAGGTACTCGGTGAGGATGTCTGGCGTGTTCACGAACAGGTTCGGCCGCAGGAAGTCGCTGGTGTCGTGGGAGAGTTCGCGAAGGTAGCTCTCCAGTTCGGGCTTCGTATTGCGCCAGGTGAAGTAGGTGTAGGACTGCTGGAAGCCAACCTCAGCGAGGGCCCTGAGTGGTTCGGGCCTCGTGAACGCCTCAGCCAGGAACACGACATCCGGATGTTTCGCCGCGACCTCGTGCAGCAGCCACTCCCAAAACTGCAGTGGTTTGGTGTGCGGATTGTCTACCCGGAAAATCTTCACGCCAAGGTCGACCCAGAACTCCACGATTTGCAGAATTTCGGTTCGCAACCCGACGGGGTCTCCGTCGAAATCCAGGGGGTAGATGTCTTGATACTTCTTGGGCGGATTCTCGGCATAGGCGATGGACCCGTCCGCCCGGTGGGCGAACCACTCCGGGTGTTCGGTCACCCAGGGGTGGTCAGGCGAGCATTGAAGAGCGAGGTCAATGGCAACCTCAAGGTGGTGCTTCTTCGCAGAGTTCAGGAATGCCGTGAAGTCGGACACGGTGCCAAGGTCCGGGTGGATGGCGTCGTGACCGCCGGCGGAGGAGCCGATCGCCCAGGGCGATCCAGGATCGTTCGGGCCCGCACCCAGAGAGTTGTTCGGGCCCTTGCGGTAGCTCTCGCCGATCGGGTGAATGGGCGGCAGATACACGACAGTGAAGCCCATATCGGCGATGGCCGGCAGACGCTTTGCCGCGGTAGCGAAAGTGCCGCTCGCCCAACTGCCATCCTTGTGTTTCTTTGCTCCCTCTGAGCGCGGGAAAAACTCGTACCAGGCTCCGACTCCTGCGCGGGCACGTTCCACGCGCAGTGGATGTTCGTCGCCCACGGTGACGAGCGAGGTGAGCGGATGCGCTTCGAGTTTCGCCGTGAGCGATGGGTCGCTTACCGCAGCGAGTCTGACGTCGGGTGCCAGGCTCTCTGTGGTGAGTTGTGCCAGTGCGTGGGTGATGGTGGCGTCTCCGGCCCGGTCTGTGAGGGCGCGGCGCAGGAGTGCTTCGCCGGTGTCGAAGGTCAGGGGAATGTCCACGCCGGCGGGAATTTTCAGTGTCGCGGCGTGGAGCCAGGTCGCCCAGTCGTCGACCCAGGCTCGAAGACGGAACGTCCATTCACCGGTTTCGTCAACGAGTGCCAACGCTTCCCACCGGTCCAGTCCCGCTTGCACGCAGCGCAGTCGGTGCGTGGTTTTGGTGCCACTCGGAGCGGTGAGGATGAACTCAGCGCCGAGGGTGGCGTGGCCCTCGGTGAAGATTGCGGCGCGAAAGGGGACGACTTCCCCTGCCCATGCCTTGGGGGCGAACTGGCCGCCTGGCTGGCGCGGGGAGAGTATCCGATGGGGAATCCGACTCGAGGTCGGCAGGTAACCAGGGCTCACCCTTCGACCGTAGCGAACGATGCCCGGTTAATCGCCGGGTAGGCGAACATTCGCAGGCTGAGTTGTGGCGCCTTGCGCTGCCGTATGGCCCCCGGGCAGGTGTGCCTACTTCTGGGTGGGGTACAAACCTTGTCCTCTATTCTGCCGACAGGTAGTGTTTTTGGCGGGGGATATACCGGAGAACGGATCAAGCACTGATCCGGGTCGGGTACTTCCACTGGGGGGCGGCTTCGTCGTCCAGAACACTGAATGACCCGTGACCCGAACGCGGGGCTCCAGCATGCCTGGAATCCTCATGCCCGGGTCCTGACTCGAACAGGACACATCATGAACAAGCTCACTAAGGCGGCGATTGCCGGAGCGGCTGGTATCGCTCTTCTTCTCGGAGGCGCGGGCTCGCTCGCACTCTGGAACACGTCAGACACCGTCAACGCAGGATCGATCAACACCGGAACACTGACCATGACGGCTACCGCCGGAACGTGGAACACGGCACCGAGCAAGTGGGTTCCGGGCGACTCGTACGAGTACACCGCCAGCGTCACTGTGACTGCGGTCGGCGACCACATCAAGGGCACGCTTTCGGTTGACCCGTCAAGCATCACCGGAGACGCCGCGTTGATTGCTGACGTCGCCATCGCGATGACGGTTACCGGAGCACTTCCGGCCAACGTCACGAGCAACGGTGACGGAACCTACAACATCGCAGCGGCGGGAACGTATGTTCTTCCCGTCAAGGTGACTGCACACTTCGACTCCGCGTCGGACAACACAACTCAGGGTAAGTCGATCGACCTGACCGGTCTCGCCTTCCGGGTAGACCAGCACCTCTGATGTTCCCCACGGTGCCCCGCCTCCACCCAGGCGGGGCACCAACTTCACGCCGTTCGCTCACCCAACGACCCGAAAGAGGAGGTGACTCATGTCGACCAGGACTGCACAGCCCCGTCACCGCGTAGCTAAGCCACGCAAGCGGATGGTTCGCGGCATGCTCGCCTCCGCCACGGCGATCGCGGGAGCCAGCATCATTGCTGCGCTGGCCGCGGGGGGCACCTACGCCCTGTGGAACGGTGAGCGCAGTATCCCGAGCGCCACGATCACCTCGGGCACACTGGGACTGACGGTCAACGGCGGATCGAGCGGAGTGCTCGACGGAACTGCATGGTCGAAGCTTCTGCCTGGCGACATTGTTTCGCAGGAAGTCACCGTGAAGAACACTGGTGACGTCGCGGGCACCGTGTCGGCAACGACAACGGGCGGGTTCAGCCCACTTCTCGTACACGTGAAGAAGGGTGCGTGCGGGGCGACCATTGTCGGCACGAGCTCGACCGTGTCACCCACGAGTCTCGGAGCGTTCCTACCCTCTGAGCAGTCGCTCGTCTGCGTCCAGGTCACCATGCCGGCGACAGCGCCGGCCGGCACGCAGGGAACAAGCCAGGCGTTCACGATCACCTTCACCTCGAAGGCGGGATCCTGACTATGGCAACCCACCGCACTTCACAACCCCGTAAGCACAGCTGGCGGGCGCTTCGTCACGGAATTATCGCGGGCATTGCGGTCTTCCTGGTCGTCGTTGGCGGCAGCGTCAGCTACGCGGCATGGACAACGGGGGCCACGGCCGCCAACTCGGCAAGCGCTGCGAACCTCGGAATCTCCACGAGCGGGTTCACATCGAACGCCTTTACGTTCCAGAACCACTTGCTCTCGACCACCGGCAGCGTCACCCTGACGAACAACACGGTGACGAGCAGCACCACGGCGGGCAACTATTCACTCACCCTGGGTTACACCGGCGATGCCGCACTCGCCGACAAACTTTCCGTGTCGCTGTGGCCCACCACCAACACCTCGGGTTGTGCAGCAGTGGGCACGCCGCCAAGCGGCACCGTCACCGGAACGTGGAGCACGGTAGCGACCACAAGTTCACCGATCACCGGCTCGCTTGCAAAGAACGCGTCCGCAAGTTATTGCGTACGGGTCAGTGCCGCCGAACGTGACGACCTCGCCTCGGCGAGCGGAGCGCTCACGATCCAGCCGAGCGTGTCTGCCTCGCTCACGGTAGGGAACTGGTCCCAGTCGGCGAGTGCCTCAACGACCCAGAAGACCGCGTGGATTTTTCCGGCGTTCAGCCCTGCACCAAATACCTGGTACCAAATCAAGAATCAGGGCACTCTGAACTGCGTGGACGTTTACGCCGCCTATGCCACAAGTGGGACGGGAGCCATCGACTGGGCCTGCAAGACAGGGAACACCAGTGGCGACTACAACCAGGAGTGGAAGATCACTCGATCATCGGGAAACTATTTCGACCTGACTCCGAGGCACGCGCAGTCAACGCGACTGGACGTGGCTGGCGGATCGTCGGCAAACTTCGCTGCCGTGAACGTTCAAACCGACAGCGGAACGAGGGTCAGTCAGGACTGGCAGTTGCAGGCGCAGGCGAGCAACATCTACCAAATCGTCAATCGCAACAGCGGGATGTGCCTGCAGGTCAAGGACACGTCCGTCTACAGTCCAGAAGTTGAATATGCGCAGGCGGTGTGCGACGGTACCGTCGGCCAGCGCTTCGCGCTCACCACGAAAGATGTCGATGTGCCTGCCATGTCGCTGTCCTGCGCCTCGGCCAACGGCGGCGGTGTCACATACTCGTGGTCGGGTTCCGCCATCGACACCTACAGTTTCGACACGAGACTGGCATCCGGGGGCTCCTGGGCGAACGCCGGCAATGCCGCAGCGGGCGCAACCTCGATCACCATCGCGCCGTCCGCGGTCTCTGGTGCAGATGGCCAATATGATCTTCGCGCCATGTGGCTCAGCAACCAACTCGCGACGAGCAGCTTGTGGAAGACCACCGTGGGATCCACCTCGACTCTCTCCTGCAGCGCGCCAGCGACCCTGCAGTGCACGGATACGGGCAGTGGGAAGAATCGGACCGTCGAGTTCGCCTTCTCTCCCTCGGCACCGGCGAGCTTCAAGCTTCAGGTGAAAACGAATTCAACCACCTGGGTCGACATGATGGGCGGAAGCTACTTCACCGGGACGGTCGAGATCTCCGGTGACCCACCGTTCAATCTGGACGACGGAATTTATCCGGTGCAAGCGGTAACGAGCGGCGGAGCTGTTCTCGGAACAAATCAGTTGAGCGTCAACAACAGCACCAAGAAGAATCCCTACCTGCGGTGCAGCTGATGACGACGGTGCGCAGGCCGCGAATTTCCCGGACCGTGTCGGCAGCTGTCGCTGCGGTTTCCGTCGCGGCGTTCGTGCTGGGCGGAGCGGTTTCGCCAGCGGCGGCCGCCAGCGGAATCGAGTTCAGTCGAGACGGAGTTACGTTTACGTCGAGCCTGTCCGGCTCTTTGCTGGATGCGATCACTGTTTCTGTCCCCGGCGACCGACAGTCAGCCGAGCTGTACATTCGCAATGCGGGGTCAGTTGCGGGGTTTCTTCGTGTGTCTCTTGCCGATGTTGTCGTCTCGGACCCCGTCCTCGCCGACAGCCTCACCGTGACGGCAGGCACGTCCAGTATTCCTGGATCACCAGCAAGGTTGTCGGATGCGCGGCCGTGCTACGTTCTCACCGAAGGCGACCTGGTTGCACCGGGGGGTGTGGTGAAAGTCGATGCGGATCTCGTGCTTGGCGACTTGAACGGGCGGGATGGACAAGGCGGTTCTGCAACATTCTCGTTTGACGTTTCGCTGAGCGATGCTGTCGTGGGCAGTCTTCCTCCCACGGCGTGCAATTCGGGGACGACCATCCCGGTGTCGGGGGGCGGGGGAACGATTCCGCTCGCCATGACCGGGGCTGAACCGCCGCTTGGCCTTATCATTGGGGCAGCCTCGATACTTGGTGTTGGCCTCTTCCTTGTCATCGCCGCGAGGCGACGCAGGGAGACCAGGGAATGAGCGGACGCCGTCGGGCAGAGCCGGAACGCAAATCCCGAGGGCTGTTGTATTACCTCGGTTGGGGGATCAGCGCAGGACTCCTCGCGTTCGTCATCCTGATCGGCGTGCTTGCTATTGTGCTTCCTGCCGTCACGGGCTCGATTCCCATGACGATTTTGACGAGCTCGATGAAACCGAGCTATCCGCCGGGAACCCTCGTAATCGTCAAGCCGATCGAACCGGACGAGATACGGATCGGTATGCCGATCACGTACCAGCTGGAGTCCGGTAAAGACATCTTCGTCACCCATCGGGTCATCGCCATCACGCACACCTCTGATGGCAAGACATCCTTCATCCTGAAGGGTGATGCGAACGGTGCAGCAGATGAGGCACCAGTGTTGCCGGTCCAAATCAGGGGCGAGGTCTGGTACAGCATCCCCTACCTGGGTTGGGTCAATACCTTCGTTGGGGGAGACAACCGCGGTTGGATCGTTCCCGTTCTCGCTGGTGGGCTGTTTCTCTATGCGGGTTACGCCGTGGCAAGCAGTATCGCTTCCGGTATGAAGGGCAGGCGGAAAAAGTCTGCCGAGCGAAGCGGCGGGCACACCGAACTGAGCTCGGAGTCGTCCGAACAGCGGTAGCGCTCCGCAGGGCCAGCCTCCTCGCCTAGGCTTGATTCTCGTGAAGGCAATCAGGCGGTTCAGCGTACAACCCGTGCTTCCCGAGTCGCTCGGGGCGCTGGACGAACTTGCCACGAATTTGCGGTGGTCGTGGCATCTGCCAACGCGGGAGCTGTTTGAACAGTTGTCGCCGGAAAACTGGAACGCCACGGGCCACGACCCGATTGCGCTCCTCGGCACGCTCGATGCAGAGCGGATTGCCGAGCTGGCCGGGGACTCCGACTTCCTCGACCGGGCCAATGCGCTCGTCGACGATCTGCATGTCTATCTCACTGAGCCCCGCTGGTATCAGTCGCTCGGAGACAGTGCTCCTCAATCGATTGCCTATCTTTCACCAGAGTTTGGAATCACCACTGCGCTCCCGCAGTATTCGGGCGGCCTGGGAATTCTCGCGGGTGACCACTTGAAGAGCGCGTCAGACCTGGGGGTGCCGATTGTGGCCGCGGGCCTGTTTTACCGGTCGGGATATTTTGCTCAATCCATTTCGACGGATGGCTGGCAGCAAGAGTCGTATCCGGTCTTGGATCCGGATGGGCTTCCCCTCACCGTTCTTCGGCAACCTGACGGCTCCGCCGCTCAGGTCGCGCTCGCGCTTCCAGACAACGGCGTTCTCTATGCCCGTATCTGGCAGGTCGCGGTGGGCAGGGTCACGCTACTACTTCTTGACACGGACATTCCCGAGAACGAGGACGCGTACCGCTCGGTCACCGATCGGCTCTACGGCGGTGGAGGTGAACACCGGCTTTTGCAGGAACTCCTGCTCGGCATCGGTGGGGTACGGGCCATTTCGCTGTTTGCCCAGCTCACCGGATCACCGGCGCCCGAGATTTATCACACGAATGAAGGTCATGCCGGGTTTCTCGGTCTCGAACGCATTCGCGTGCTGATTGGTGGCGGGTTCACGTTCCGTGAGGCGCTTGAACTGGTCCGCGCCGGCACCGTGTTCACGACACATACCCCGGTGGCCGCCGGGATCGATCGCTTCGACTCTGCGCTGATCGAAAAATACTTTTCCACCGAATTGCTGCCGGGCGTGGATGTGTCAGATGTGCTGGAGTTGGGCGCGGAAGACTACGAGGGCGGCGAGAGCAACATCTTCAACATGGCGGTCATGGGGCTGCGGTTGGCGCAACGGGCAAACGGGGTCTCGAAGCTGCACGGCGAGGTGAGCAGGCGGATGTTCGGCGCGCTCTGGCCGGGGTTCGACAGTGAAGAAGTGCCGATCACGTCCGTCACGAACGGTGTCCACGCGCCAAGTTGGACTGATCGCGCGGTCTCGAGGCTAGCGAAAGAGAAACTGGGTACCGACGATACGACAGCGTGCGATTGGCTGTCGTCCTCGATTTCCGACGCCGAATTGTGGCGACTTCGCAACGAGCTGCGGAGCAAGCTCGTGGCCGATGCCCGGGCGCGCATGGCCGCAGCCTGGATGGCGCAGCACGCCAACGCTGAGCCGCCTTCGTGGTACGAGACGCTGCTGAATCCGGATGTTCTCACGATCGGGTTTGCCCGCAGAGTTCCGAGCTACAAACGACTGACGCTCATGCTGCACGATGAAGACCGGCTGAGGAGCCTCCTGTGTGACCCGGTCAGGCCGGTGCAAATTGTCGTCGCAGGAAAATCGCATCCGGCGGATGACGAAGGCAAGCGGCTTATCCAGCGTCTGGTGCGGTTTGCGAACGAGCCGGCAATCCGCGGGCGACTCGTGTTTCTTCCCAACTACGACATTGGGATGGCCAAAGTTTTGTATCCGGGAACCGACGTGTGGTTGAACAATCCCCTTCGACCGCTTGAGGCCTGCGGCACGAGCGGTATGAAAGCGGCGATGAACGGTTCGTTGAACCTCTCCATCCTCGATGGATGGTGGGCGGAATTCTTCGACGGGGAGAATGGTTGGGCGATCCCGAGTGCGGATGCAGCAGGCGACGGCGCAGAGCGGGACGATCTGGAGGCCTCTGCGCTCTATGACCTCATCGAACATCAGGTGGCGCCGCGATTTTATGACCGCAACGCCGAGGGGGTGCCCACAAGGTGGGTCGAGTCGATCCGCCACACCCTGGCCACCCTGTCGCCGGCGCTTAGCGCAGACCGGATGGTCCGCGAATATGTGGAACGCCTGTACCTGCCGTCGGCCACCGCAGCGCGCGCCCTCACCGCGGAGGAGAACCGGGGGGCGCGCGAACTCGCGGCGTGGAAGACGAAGATTGTCGCGGCCTGGCCAAGCGTGAGTGTTGGCCACGTCGAGTCCGGGGGAGTGGACACGGTTCCCGAGGTGGGCGACGAACTGCACGTTCGGGCGAAAATCCAGCTCGGGGAACTCTCCCTGGAGGATGTCGCGGTCGAGCTCGTCTATGGCTCAGCGCACGCAGATGACGAACTGAAGAACGTGGAGCGGCTCGTGCTCACTCCGGATGAGACGGGGGCGATGGATTCTGGCTCGGCCGGACTCGTCCAATACGGGGGGACACTTCGCCTCGAGCGCGCGGGAAGCTTCGGGTATACCGTGCGCGTTGTTCCACGCCATCCGGCACTCGTGGGGGACTCCGAGCTCGGTCTCGTGGCAACCGCGGAGAGTTCAGATCATGCCTGAGGCTCCCAGAGTCCGGCCGGAATACGCCCAATCACTGCACGAGCTTCGCGCGCACATTCGGGCGCGTCCGAAACCCATATTCGACGCACTCGCCGAACGGTTTAATCCGGGGGAAGGTGCCCAAAGTCTGTTCACTGCTGATTCTGGCGCGTGGCTGGTCATCGTGCAGGGGGGCTGGTGGTACCGCGCAGAATATCGCGTAGTCCCCGACGACTTCGGCTCACTCGTTGAGTACTCGCTGCTGAATGTGTCCGAAACGGGTAAACATCTGGCCCGTCGGATCAGTCGCAAGGTTGTTGAAGCCGCCCCAGCGGATTTCGACCGGCTCATCACGTCGCTGCGGGCCGAACTCGAGTAGTCGAGGAACGGGCCCGGTCACGCCTAGTGGTACGTCTGGCCTTCTGAACAGGTCTGCTGCGCCGAGTTCTGACCGGTGATGGTCCCCGGAAGTGTGACGGCACCCTGAATTGGCGCATTGGATGGATCGACGGGCGCTGCGGTGGCGTTCGGGTCGAGGCTGGATCCCGGTCCGGTGGTTCCACTCAATTTGACCGGCTGATCATTCTTGATGGCCGCGAGAAGCACGTTGGCGGCATCCTGAATGGGGAGCACACCTCCCTGGCCGTTGCTGCTGCCAAACCGGGTCGGGTACTGGATGAGCTGGATATTCTCCGGAGCGATGTCTTTCATAGCTACCGCAATGGACGCGAGCGTCACCGGGTTCCGAAGGCTGTTCGACACCTGCATGTTGTCTACTGCGGCCTTCGCGAGTCCGTAGACCTTGATCGGGTCCGACAGCGTGGCGTTCGTTTTCGCCTGGCGCACGAGGGCGGACATGAATACCTGCTGGTTGCTGATTCTGGCGATGTCCGTTCCACCGTTGACCCCGTAGCGGCTGCGCAGGAACATGAGCGCGTTCCAGCCCTTCAGCGTTTGCTCTCCTGCTGCCAGGTTGAGCCCGATCTGGCCATCGTGGATCGCGCTGGCGACACAGACCGTCACACCACCGATCGCGTTCGACATTTCGATCACGCCGTTGAATTCGATCTTGGCGGCGAAGGGGATACTGACGCCGGTGAGTTCGGAGACTGTCTTCACGACGCAGGCGAGACCGCCGTAGGCAAGCGCGACGTTGATCTTGTTCGACGATTGCGCGCCCCACGTGCCTGACCCGTTTTCTTTGGGGCAGGAAGGAATTCGCACGAACATGTCCCGGGGGAAACTGACGACCGTGGCGTTGGAGTGGTCTGCGGAGATGTGGAGAAGGATCGTGACATCGTTGAGCGTCTCGCCGCGGTGCCCGAAGTCAGCGTCGCCCCCACCGCTGTCGCTACCGACCAGGAGCAGATTCACGCCGCCCTCGATCGCTCCGATGTCTGGCGGTGGGCCGATGGTTTCGCCGATCAGTGCGACGCCTGGCTTCACAGAGCTTGCGATGTCCCACACCGCATAGCCGACAACTGCTGCGCCACTCACGAGGACAACGGCAAGGCCAGCGGAAATGAATTTGAGGATGGTGACCACGGGACCGGAGGTACGGAGGCGGCCGTGCCGGGCTACGGTGGGCTCGGATACTCGGCGGGAGCCTCTAGGGCGCAGTTCACTCACGAACTGATAATAGGCCAGTTGAACTGAGAACTGGCCCAGTGGGGCTCAGGGGTAGACGCGTGTCTCTACTAGTTGCGGGGCGTGGCCTTTCGAAGAATCAGGTATCCGATGATCGTGGCGAGCGCCGTCGGCGCGAGCGTCCAGGACACGACCCCGATCAGTCCCATGGACACAAACCACGAGCCGACGGACGGCCAGCTGCTCGTGAACGTGGCGAGCGCCACCAGCCCGAGAAGCAGAAGAGCGAGCGAGGCGAAGAAGATGAGCATTCCGTTCACCCTCCAACGCACGTACACGCTCGCGACGGCGATCCCCATCATGAAGAAGAACGCAAAGAGGACGACGGCCACGTAGAACCGTTCGACGAGGTTCGGCCCCAGGTATCCGGGGCTGAAGAGAATGGTCCCTACGCCCCAGCCATCCGTGATGTCTTCGAGCCAGCCGAGTGCTGTAACGGCAACCGAATAGACAACGGAGAGGGACAGGAACGCGACAATCGTGCCCAAATAGAAGTCCCGACGGGTCACGCTGTAACTCTGTGCGAACGGGAACGTCTGGGCAATCGCCATGACAGCGATCACGAGCATGTAGACGAGGAAATACCCGATCGCCCCGCTGTACTGCATCCCGCTTCCGGCTTCAGCAAGTTCAGCTGGCGAAAGCGAGACACGCAGAATCCAGCCGATCAGGAGTGATATCGCAAAGATAAACGTCATGATGAGCCACGGAACGACGATGATCTGGCCCTTGTTCACGAGGTGCAAACGCGTGACGTTGAGGATTCGCGTCAGGGCGCCGGGGTGGCGCTCCGGCGCGGAGTGGATGTCTGAGGACAATGCTGAGGTGGTCATGCGCTGATTCCGATCTCTTTCTCGCTCATGCTGGTCTTGCGGATGATGAGTTGCTGGAGCGATACCGGCGCGAGTTCGAGGCCGGCGGCGGCCGCTGTGGTGCGCTCGTCCTTGCTCAGGGATTCGATGGTGGCGGAGGAGATTCCACCGATGCTGTCGCGGTGCAGTACGTCACGACCACGCACAAAGGCGTCGACGGCCGTGGTGGAACCGACGACGGTGCTCGCGGATCCGCGCAGCGCGTCAGCCGAGTCGTCGATGACAATCTTGCCGTTGTCGATGACGAGCACGTGCTCCAGCAGGTTGCTGACCTCGTCGATGAGGTGGGTAGAGAGGACGACCGTCCGCGGGTATTGCGCGTAGTCCTCGAGGAGTCGGTCGTAGAACAACTGCCGGGCGACAGCATCCAAACCCAGGTATGGTTCGTCGAAGAACGTGAGCGGCGCGCGCGAGGCGAGCCCGACGATCACGCCGATCGAGGAGAGCTGCCCTCGGGAAAGCTTCTTGATTTTTCGACCGAGAGGCAGACGAAATTCGTCGACGAGCTGATCGGCGAAGTCGGCGTCCCAATTGCGAAAGAACCACGGCGCACTTTTGAGCACGTGCTTCACTTTGAAGTCCTCAGGGTACTTCTGGCTTTCCTTGATGAAGCACACGTCCTGGAGAACGCTGGCGTTTTCGACCGGAGTTTGGCCGAACACCTTGATGGCTCCCGCGGTCGCGAAGTCCTGGCCGGTCAACAATTGCATGAGCGTGGTCTTCCCAGCTCCGTTGCGTCCGAGCAGGCCGCACATGACGCCCTCCTGGATGCTGAACGTGACGTCGTCGACAGCGCGAAGGCGCCCGAATTGTCTCGTGAGACCCGTGACTTCGATTGCCGCGGTCATGATGTTCCTTCTTCCTTGATCATGTCGGTAAGTTCTGCTGGAGCAATGCCAAGGTTCTTGGCTTCGGCAACGAGTGGTTTGATGAACTCGTTGTGAAAACTCTTCTTCCGAGCGGCAATGATTTTGGCTCGGGACCCTTCGGCGACGAACATGCCGATTCCCCTTTTCTTGTAGAGGATTCCGGAGTCAACCAACACGTTTACGCCTTTTCCGGCCGTAGCCGGATTGATGCGATAAAACGCTGCATACTCGTTCGTCGAGGGGACTTGAGCGCCTTCGGCGAGCGCACCGCTGATGATGTCGCTCTCGATTTGCTCCGCAACCTGGACAAAGATTGGCCGGGAATCGTCCACGTCTTTTGCTCTCTCTTCCTGCGTATCCCACTTCGTGGGTTCGTTACTTGACTAATGAACCATTATGCCAGAGCTTTGTCAAGTCCACGCGTATTCTGGACGCGTGACCGAACTCCACCAACTCACAGCGCAGGACCAATGGAGTTGGCTTCAGCGAGGCGACATCACGCCAACAGAGGTCACCGCCCACTACCTCGACCGCATTGAACGCCTCGGAGGAGACCTCGGAGCATTCGTGACCGTGACGGCCGATGCCGCTCTCGATCGCGCGCGGGAAGTCGAAAGAAACGTGCCGCACTCCGCCGCGCTCTGGGGGCTTCCCTTCGCGGACAAAGATCTCGTCCAGCGGCAGGGGGTGCGCACGACCTTCGGTTCGCGCCTCTTCGCCGACTACGTTCCTGAGTTCACCGACGAGTTCGCGGCGGTTCTTGACGCGGCCGGTGCGGTCAGCCTGGGGAAGACGAACACACCAGAATTCGGGTTGCCGTGCTACACCGAGAACCTCGTGACCGCACCAGCTCGAAACCCGTACGATCCTGCGTTGAGCCCGGGCGGGTCGAGCGGGGGAGCAGCGGTTGCGGTCGCCGCAGGTCTCCTGCCGTTTGCGCCAGGATCCGACGGTGGCGGGTCTATTCGAATTCCAGCAGCAGCGTGCGGGCTCGTCGGCGTGAAACCCTCCAGAGGTCTCATCCCCTCGGGGACCGGAATAGACAAGCTTGCCGGACTCGTCGTTCCAGGTCCCCTCGCGCGCACGGTCGCGGATGCCGCCATGCTCCTGGACGCGATGGTCGCCGGGGGAGATTACCCGTTCACGCTTCGGGCGCCGCGCTGGGACGACGGCCCGCTGCTCGGCGCCGCGGTGCGAGGCGAAGGCCGATTCCAGTTGGGCGTCATGACGTCATCACCGTGGGACACCGCCTACGACATCCGGATCGCCTCGGAGGCCACGGCGGCACTCGACCTTGGCATCGCGGAACTGACTGCACTGGGGCACGGAATGGAGTCGGTCGCGCTCGAACCCGACGACAGCTACGCCCCGGCGTTCCGCACGATTTGGCAGGCCGGAGCTGCGAGCATCCCCGCTGAGGGCAAAGCCATGGAGCTTCTCGAACCGCTCACCCAGTGGCTGGTCGCACGGGGCCGCGAACTCAGCGCGCGTCAACTCAGCGAGTCCCTCGCGGCGCTCGCAGCATTCGAGCGGTCCGTCATCCGACAGTTTGCAGACTTTGACGCGATCGTGACGCCAGCCTTGGCCATGACCCCGCGGCCCATCGGCTGGTACGACCAGTCGGACGCTGAGCTCAACTTTGAGCAGCAGGTGCAGTACACGCCGTTCACCTCGTTCCTGAACGTTTCCGGTCTCCCGGCAATCACCCTTCCGGTCGGAGTGACGGAGAGCGGACTGCCCATGGGCATCCAGCTCATTGGACGCCCGGGCGGCGAACACGTGCTTTTTGCCCTGGGCGCGCAACTGGAGCGGCGCCTCCGCTGGCAGGATCGCCACCCGCCAGGCTGGTAAAACGTTCACCGCTACACGACGTAGCCGCCGCGCTTGAGACCGGCCTCGATTTCGAATCGGTTTGTCGTTCCGGTCTGGCCTGCTGCGATGTACAGCGGGATGAAGGCGAGGCCGTAACGCTTCCACTGCGCGCGATGAACGGCCTCGTGCGCGAGCACGCCCGGCGATAGAGCGCTGTGGGTGAGAAATACGGCACCGATCGTTGTTCCTCCGCGGCCAAACGCCCACCGAGGGCATTTTCTCGCCACGATCACGCCGCCGCGCGGACTGATCCGACCAAGACTCAGTGTGACGCCCCAGAGGAGGCCGCACAGCGTCGCAAACCAGTATCCGGGCCGCGCTACAACGGGGCTCAGCAGCACAGCGCGAAGCCAGGACACACGGGACGTGCGATGAACGAACGATTGCACCCCGCGTTCAAATCGTGATCCGGCAATGGCCATGGTCACTGTTCTAGCACCTCCCGGTGTCGCGCGCCTCCGCGGCAATACGGCGCTGCAATACAGTGAAGAGATGTCCGGCATCCCCACCCGCGTTGCGTTCGTGTCAATGCACACCTCGCCAGCACTGCAGCCGGGAATTGGCGACGCGGGAGGGATGAACGTTGCTCTGCGCTCCCTGGCGAGTGAGCTGGCGCGCAGGGGCGTCGACGTTGATTTGCTGACGCGGGCGGTGGGTGAGCCAACTGAACGCCAACTCGAACCGGGCGTTGTGCTTCACGAATTGACTGCAGGACCCCGCGGTCCCATCCCCAAGGGGGACCTGGCTGAAGTGTCCGACGAGTTTGGGGAGGCCGTTGCCACACTCGCCGGGCGGGCGAGTGCCCCATACGATCTGCTTCACGCGCACTACTGGTTGAGCGGGATAGCGGTTCTCCCGGTTGCTCTGGAGTTCGGCATGCCGTTCGTGCAAAGTTTCCACACCCTTGCCGCTATGAAGAACAGCTTGGCTGCACCGGGCGCTCTACCAGAGCCGGAACGCCGCATTCGTGCCGAGGCGTATCTCGCAAACGAGGCTGCGGCCATCGTCGCCGGGTCCGCGGCCGAAGCCACGTTCCTGATTGACAGCGTCCGGGCTCCAGCCGATCGGGTGTGGGTCATACCGCCAGGGGTCGATGTCGATTTGTTCCGGCCCAATCGCTCGAGCGCCGACGCTCGCGTGCGGGCAGAGTTCGGGATCGAGGCCGGTCGGCCCATTCTCGTTGTCGCCGGCCGAGTACAGGCGCTCAAAGACCAGGAGCTGGCCATCCGCACACTCGCAAGTCTTCACGCCCGTGAGGGCAGCGCACCAGTTCTGATCGTCGTCGGCGAAGCGACGCCGGGCGATGAAGATTATGCGCAAGGCCTTCGCACTCTCGCCAGCGAGCTCGGTGTCGAGCGTGATGTCCGTTTTGCCGGGGCAGTAGGCAGGGAGGCACTGGCGCGGATCTTCGCCGTGGCAACACTCACTCTCGTAACGTCCCACAGTGAAACGTTTGGCCTTGTGGCACTGGAGTCGGCGGCCAGCGGCACCCCAGTGGTCGCATTCCAGGGCAGCGGGATGCTGGAATCCGTATCCAACGGGGTGTCCGGCGTGCACGTTCCCTCGCGTGATCCTGAAGTATGGGCCGAGACCGTTGAGTTACTCCTTGCCGACAGTGCTGCGCTCGCCATTCTGTCTACGACAGCCCGAGACCACGCACTCGGCTACACCTGGGCGGCCTCGGCTGCCGCGCTGCTCGGCGTGTACGGAAGCCTTTAGCCCCGGTACGCTTCCAGGAGTCGCAGCCAAATTTCGCTCATTGTCGGATAGGCGGGCACCGCGTGCCACAGTCGCTTGATCGGAACTTCGCCCACGATGGCGATGGTTGCCGCCTGCAATAGCTCCGCAACATCCTGACCGACGAACGTTGCCCCAATGACGACGCTGCGCGCCTCATCCACGACCAAACGCGCCTGACCCTCATACCCTTCGGCGAGGAGACCCGAACCGGCCACCCAGCCGAGGTTGTAGTCGACAACTCGGATGTCGTATCCGGCAGCGCGCGCAGCGGCTTCGGTGAGCCCAATGGACGCGACCTCCGGCTCGCTGAACGTCACCTGGGGCACCGCTTCATGGTCGGCTGTGGCCACGTGTCGTCCCCACGCCGCATCGTCGATTTCGTCGCCACGGGCACGCGAGGCGATCACGTCGCCCGCGGCTCTGGCCTGATATTTGCCCTGATGAGTGAGCAACACGCGGTGGTTTACGTCGCCAACGGCATACAACCAGTCGACGCCGCGAACCCTCATGGTGTCGTCGACGTCCAGCCAGTCTCCGTCGCGCAAGCCGACGGTGTCGAGCCCCAGACCCATGGTTCGGGGAATGCGCCCCGTTGCCACGAGCACCTCGTCCGCCGTGATTGTCGTCCCATCGTCAAGTTCGATCAAGGTCTCGTCCCCTGTGCGGTGAACGGATGTGGGGGAGACGCCGGTGAGCACGGTCGCGCCAAGGCCCTCGAGGCCCTTGTGCACGAGTTCCCCGGCGAACGGTTCGTCCTTGCTCAAGAGGCCGCTCCTGGCGATGAGAGTGACGGCGGTTCCGAAGCCCGCGTAGGCCGTGGCCATTTCAACACCAACGACGCCTCCGCCCAGAATGGCGAGTCTCGCCGGAGCGTGTTGGGCACTCGTGGCCTCCCGGCTCGTCCACGGTGCCGCGTCGAGAAGTCCAGGAATGTCAGGGAGGAGAGCGGCGGATCCGGTACAGACGACGACTGCATGCCGTGCGAGGTAAACCTTGTCTGAACTGTCTCCAGCCACGACGGTGACCTCGCGCACGCCCGTGATGCTGGCTTCTCCCCGAACGAGATCGAGCCCCACCGACTTGACCCAGGAAACCTGACCATCGTCGTGCCAGTCGTGAACCGTCGCGTTGCGCCGTGCAAACACGGCGGCCACATCGAGTTCGCCGGCAACCGCTTCGCGAGAACCGCCAACGCGTTGTGCCGCGCGTAACGCCGAGCCGCTCCGCAGGAGTGCCTTCGAGGGCATGCAGGCCCAATAGGAACAATCGCCGCCGACAAGTTCACTCTCGATGATGACCACGCTCAAGCCGCCCGCCTTCGCACGATCTGCCACGTTCTCCCCCGTGGAACCGGCACCGATCACAATGACGTCGTATTCATTCATGATTCGAGGCTACGCGGGATGCCCGCACGTTGTCTCCGAGTTGTGCGGTTGTTCGCGTAGCTACCTGCTCCAACTCGGATTGGCGCGGCACAAACCGGCGTCGACACAAGCCTGCGTCAGCGGCCGATAAACTTCGCCGGCCGTCTCGTGATAAACGACTCCATGCCGATTCGTGCGTCCTCGGTCGCAGCGAGCCGTCCCAGGGCGAGTTGAAGCTCGGCCTGGGCTGCGGCGTCGCCATCCCGAATTGCACTGCGCGCATTCTCCAGCGTTGCCTGCACGGCGAGTGGCGCCTGAGCGGCAATGCGCTGGGCAAGATCGAGCCCGCGCTCACGCTGCGTGCCGTGCTCCACCACCTCCTGAACGAGCCCAATCCGCAGTGCCTCCGCCGCATCGAAACTGTCGCCCGTAAGGAGCCAGCGCATCGCGTTTCCCCAGCCAACGGCTCTGGGTAGGCGGATGGTCGCCCCGCCAAACGGCAGGATGCCGCGGCTCACCTCTATTTGGCCGAACACCGACGAGTCAGCAGCGACAGCGATGTCGCTGGCCAGGATGAGTTCAATGCCGAGTGTCAGACAGGTGCCCTGCACGGCAATGACGACCGGCTTGCTCACGGTCGTGCCGCCGAGCGCCCAGGGGTTGATTCCGCCCTCAGGGACCATCTCGAGGCCGTCCGGCCCGATGCGGGGGCCAACATCTGCGAGATCAAGTCCGCCGGTGAAGTGGTCGCCGTGGGCGAAGACCAGCCCGGCGCGAAGGTCGGGGTCGCGTTCCAGAACGCCGTACGCGAGCGAAAGCTCCTGAAGCATGCGAAGGTCGGCTGCGTTGCGTTTTTCTGGCCGATTGAGGCCCATGAGCAAGACGTGTCCGTCGCGTTCAACCGTGATGCGCGCGTGAGCGTTGTCGTCAGTCATGCCGCAAGCCTAGGCCGTACCGATCAGGAGGTGAGCGCCCCGATGATCCGCAGAATCGACGGGAGATCATCCGACGCCGATTCGGCAGAGGAGGGGGCGAATTCGCAAATCGACGCTCCGGCCAGCTCGAATCTGCCGGTCACGGCGCGAATCAGTTCGAGGAGTGAGGCGAGGCTTACCCCGAACGGAACCGGGAATCCTAGCGAAGAGAATTCCGCCGGATCAAGCACGTCGAGGTCGACGTGCAGGTAGACCGCGCTGGCTCCGGTCGCCTCGATTGCCGCGGTCAGCGACTCCGCCGTGAGCTCAGCAGGGGGCAGCATCCGGATGCCGTGCTCGGCGATCCACTCGGCCTCCGATTCATCGAGGTCCCGCGTGCCAGCGAGCACCACTCGGTTGAGGGGAATCGGGTTGTCGGGCACGAGTGAGGGGAACCCGTCACCGCAGAGCGTTCGTAGCACCATCCCGGAGAAGGCGCCGGACGGTGAGCTCTCTGGCGAATTGACGTCCGGATGCGCGTCAAACCACACGAGGGCAAGGTCATCGGGGTGTGCTGCGTGCGCATGGGCGACGGGCGCGAGGCTCACACCACAGTCGCCACCGACGGTGAAAACGACCCCGTCGACATTCGTGAGCGACTCTGCCACTCGGTCACGCACCGTCTGAATTGCGCTGATCCTGCGGACACCGCTTCCGAGGCTTTCCCCAGCTCCGAGAGGAATCTCGACGCTCGTGGTGCGCGAGGCGGGAAGATCCCCTCGAAGAGTTTCAGCTCCTTCGCCGAGTTGCAGGGCCCTGGTTGAACCAGAGCCCTGCCACTGCGGCGCAACGAGAAATGTTACGTCCATCTGGACGAGATTACTCTCCGGAAGTTACAGCTTTCGCCGAGGATCCGCCGGCCTTGAGTGCGGCGAGACGCGCGTCGACCTCAACCTCTTTGTCGCTGTCCGCAAGCTGCTCGAACTGGGCATCGAGACTGGACGCGGCAAGCTCCTGCTGTCCGAGGACCTTGGCCTCTTCACGGCGGATCTTGTCCTCGAACCGGCTGATTTCGCTGGTCGGGTCGAGGAGGTCGATGCTCTTCATAGCATCCATGACCTGCTGCTGTGCACTCGCCGTCTTCGCTCGGGCGATGAGCTCATCGCGCTTCGAGGACAGTTCGGTTAGCTTTCCGCGCATGCCGTCCAGGCCCTGCTTGAGCTTGTCGACAACCTCCGTCTGGCTGGCAATGGTCGGCTCAGCTGACTTGGCTTCCTTCTCTGCGGCGAGCTGGCGGCCGAGCGCAACCTTGGCGAGGTTGTCGAACTTGTCGGCGTCTGCCGCGTTGCCTGCCGCGCGCAATTCGTCACCCTTGCGGCTGGCGGCGAGAGCCTTGTTTCCCCAGTCCTGTGCGTTGGCGACGTCCTCGGCGTGGTCCTGTTCGAGAAGTCGAAGATTCCCGATGGTCTGGGCGATGGCGCTCTCGGCCTCCGCAATGTTGTTGGTGTAGTCGCGCACCATCTGGTCGAGCATCATGGCGGGGTCTTCCGCCGAGTCGAGCAGCGCGTTGATGTTGGCCTTCGCCAGCTGCGCAATCCTGCCGAAAATTGACTGCTTTACCATTGTGATTCCTTGTCTGTAGAGCGTCGAGAGTGTCCCTCCAAGGTACTGGAGCACTCACCGCAAGCGAAAGACCAGATTCTGCGAAGACGGTCACGACTGCGGCTCCCCGCAAATACGCTGGGAGTGTTGACGTTCTCAGGAAAATCCAAGCTTTTTGTGCGTGTTCCATTTACAGGCGCGCGGGCTGCTGCCACAATAGGCCCGTCACGGTCACAGTGGCCGTGGCGAATTCCGAAAGGAAATGGAATCAACTATGTCAACTGTTGACAAAGACACCGCAAACTGGCGAATCTACGGCGGTGGAGGTCTCCTGGTTGGAGGCTTCCTCTGGCTGCTGGCCATCGTCCTGGGCCAGGCCGGCGTTTCCGGCGATGTGCTGAAGTGGCTGAGCATCATCGGTCTGGTCGTTGTGGCGATCGGCTTCTTCCTCGTCGCCTGGGGCCAAACCGGGTCGAACGGTGCTGTCGGTAACAGCATGCTGGGCAAGGTCGGGCTTTGGGCTGCAGCAATCGGTACTCTGCTGTGGGCTTTGGTTCCCGCGTTCGGTGGAATGGTGGATGGCGCCCTCGGCTGGGTGGTTGCCATTCTCGTGGTGGTCGGCACGCTTCTCGCGGCCGTGTCCATCATGCAGAAAGGCGTTGCTCGTGGTCTGGCGAAGTGGGCGATGTGGGTAGTATTCCTGCTTGCTCTGCTCTCCTTCCTCGGCTCGATGGGCCTGGTTGCCTCGCTGACAAGTTGGGTCATTGGGCTCATCTTCGCTATCGTGGTGGCCCTGACTGGATTGCTCTACGTCCTCAACAAGAAGTAGGCACTCCAAAAATAGATAACGCGCGATCGCTGCCCCAGTGTTGTGGCAGCGATCGTCGCGGTTAACGGGGCATCCCCACCTCCTCTCGAACCCTGACGCCGTTTGTGTCTCATGACGCCGAACCTCCGGCAGCATGAGACACAAACCGCCTCATGGTCGGGCGGATGACTATGTTCAGTGCAGAGTGATGGTTTCTGGTGGCCCGGACACGAGGACTCCCGCTTCGCTGGTGGCCCCCTCCGGAATGAACTGGATCGTTGCCACAACGTCAACTCCGCCCGACGTCAGCTTCGGAAGGTTCTCCCGGAACGGGAATCCAGATTCGTCCGCCGCAGAGCACTCGACCGGTGTGAAACGAGTCGAATATGTCACCGACTCTCCCGGCGCGAGGTCGACTAGGCGGCCGAGCGAGGGTATTGCACCATTGCTGTGCCAGACCGTGATGCCACTTCGCGAGAGTTCAAGATATGGCTCGACTGCTGTGGACCCCTGCACTCGCGAAGCGCCGGTGTTCGTCAAAGTGGCTGTCCCCGAAACCGTCTGGCCATCAGCGGGGATAGAAGCGGGGAACGACGTGGTCAGGACAAGTCCCATCGAGTTGGGCGATATGGCATCAGTGGCTTCTCCACAGCGGCTGGTCAGCACGCGGTTGGCATCTGGTTGAGGGGCATCGGAATGCTCGCCGTTGAGGTCGCTCATCGCAGACTCCGGCCCGGATATGCCCGCCGAATCTGCGGTCCCCGACGACATCGGCAACAGCGAAGGGAGCGTAGAGGCACCGAAGACGGCGAAACCAGCAATCGCGAGCACGGCGACGGAACCGAAAGCGACTTGCCGTGGCGCTCGACGAGCCTTCGCCTTTCGGATGACCTCTTCCGTATCGATTCGCGGAGGATTATTCGGTGCGCCGCCGCGCAGGGTGTCGCGAAGTTCAGATTCAGTAGGCACGGCTACTCCCGTCGTTCGGGGATTCGTCAGTGGACAGCGAGACCGCCAGTTTCGCGAGGGCATCGCTCAGGTAGCGTTTCACCGCGCCTGCGCTGATGTGGAGGTGCTCAGCGACGTCATCAACTTTGAGGTCTTCGTAGTAGCGCAGGACGATGCAGGCGCGTTCTCTGGGGGCAAGACGCTGCAATTGGGCGAGGATGTCGAGGCGAAGCTCCGTAGCGGGCGCGGGCGAATCCTGAACGTTGACGGCTACGTCAAGGTGCGCGATCCGGCGCCAGCGGGACTTTCGGCGGCCTCGATCCAGATAGGTGTTGAGGACCGCCTTCCGAACGTAGGCTTCAGCACTCGACACCGTGAATCCGTTGCGCAGTCGACCGAACGTCTTGACGAGGGCCTCTTGTACGAGGTCGGCCGCGTCATCCGCGTTGCCGCAGAGGAGCAGGGCGTAGCGTTCAAGCGCAGGTCCGCGCTCAGCGACAAGCTGCGTAACAACCAGTTCCCACGACGGCGCGCCAGACCCGGTTGACACGTGTTCATCCACGGGCAGCCTCCTCGTCGCTGCCCCCATTCTCGCTGCTCGCGCGATGTCGTGGTCGACACCGCGCACGGACGGCAGAATTGTAGTCACACCTACTAAGACGAAGCAGGCATCACAAACGTTGGGGGCGGGCGGTGGAGCCTTGGCGATCGCACAGCGATTGCGCGATCCCAGCGCCGACCGAGCCTGCGAGGGTGGCGCTACGGATTCTGAAGTCTGCTCCGGATGTCCGCGAGCTGACGGGGGAGTGCGTCCGGCAGGCGATCGCCGAAGGTGCGGAAGAATTCTTCCGTACCTTCCAGCTCGCTCAGCCACGCATCCTCATCGATCGCGAACAGTTCGCTCCAGTCTTCGTCACTCACGTCAAGGCCACTGCGGTTGATGCCGTCAGACTTGGGAATCAGACCAATCGGCGTTTGGGCAGCACCAGTCTGAGCATCAACCCGGTCGAGAATCCACGCGAGCACGCGGGAGTTTTCGGCGAAACCGGGCCACAAGTATCGACCGTCGTCGCCCTTGCGGAACCAGTTGACCTGGAAAATTCGCGGCACCACGGCGTTGGCGCGCAACTTCTCGCCCATGCTGAGCCAGTGCGACCAGTGGTCGGCCATGTTGTACCCGCAGAACGGCATCATCGCAAATGGGTCGCGCCGAAGCTCACCGACCTTGCCCTCCGCTGCCGCGGTTCGCTCTGACGAGATCGTCGCACCCATGTAGACGCCGTGTTCCCAGTCGCGGGACTCGACGACGAGGGGAACGTTGTTCGCCCGGCGGCCACCAAAAATGATGGCGTCAAGAACCACGCCGTTGGGGTCATCCCACGAGTCGGCGATGGAGGGTGCCTGGTGTGCGGCCACCGTGAAGCGCGAGTTCGGGTGGGCGGCCGGTGTGCCTGACTCTGGGGTCCAGTCATTGCCCTGCCAGTCGATGAGGTGATCCGGAGCCTCTTTAGTGAGACCCTCCCACCACACGTCGCCGTTGTCGCGGAGTGCGACGTTCGTGAAGATCGTGTTTCCCCAGATGGTCTCAATGGCGGTCGCATTGGTCTCTGGGCTCGTTCCGGGGGCCACGCCGAAGAACCCGGCCTCCGGGTTGATGGCGCGGAGTCGCCCATCCGCGCCCGGTCGAAGCCACGCAATGTCGTCCCCGATGGTTTCCACTTTCCAGCCGGGAATGGACGGCCGGAGCATGGCAAGGTTTGTCTTGCCGCACGCCGAGGGGAATGCCGCGGCAACGTGGAAGACGCGTCCGCGCGGATTCGTGACCTTGAGGATGAGCATGTGCTCGGCGAGCCAGCCCTCGTCTCGTGCAATCACGGAAGCGATGCGAAGCGCGAACGACTTTTTCGCGAGAAGAGCATTTCCGCCGTACGCGGAGCCGAAGGACCATATCTCGCGGGTCTCCGGGAAGTGGGAAATGTACTTGGTCTCGTTGGAGGGCCACGGCACGTCTTTGTCGCCCTCAAGGAGAGGAGCGCCGACACTGTGGACGGCGGGGACCCACTCGGTCTTGGGGCCGATCAGATCGAGCGCCTTCGCGCCCATCCGGGTCATGATGCCCATGCTTGCGACGACGTACGGGGAATCAGTGACTTGCACACCAAGTTTCGCCAGCGGGCTACCGAGGGGACCCATCGAGAACGGGATGACGTACATGGTCCGGCCACGCATGCTGCCGTCGAAGATTTCCTGGAGCGTCTTGCGCATCTCTTTGGGCTCGCGCCAGTTATTGGTGGGGCCCGCGTCATCTGGGTCCTCGGAGCAGATGAAGGTCCTGGCCTCCACGCGGGCGACATCCTTGGGGTCGCTCCTGGCAAGGAAACTGTATGGGCGATGTTCGGAGTTCAGTCGAATGAGAGTACCGGTCTCGATCATCTCGCGGGTGAGCATGTCGTATTCCTGCGCCGAACCGTCGCACCAATAGATTGCGTCTGGCTTCGTGAGCTTCGCGATCTCGTTGACCCAGGTCACGACCGACTGCGGAGCATTCTCCGGGGGTGTGCTGGCCTTGCTCATGGCGGAGTCTCCCGTGAGGTCGTTACGGTGTGGTGCGGTGAGGGTCATAGCTCTCTCTCCTCGTGAAAATCGCTAGTCCTATCATTCTGCGCCCCTAAACCGAGTTTTTCGGGCGAGAACGGTGGAAAGAACCTCCAAACTTTCACTAAAGTAGAAAACATGACTGATCTTGCCACCCTCGGCCAGCGCATCCGGCACTATCGAACGGCTGCCGGGCTCACGCTGGACCAGTTGGGTCTGGATGTCGGCATTGCGGGGAGCCAACTCTCCCTTATGGAGAACGGGCGGCGGGAACCACGACTTTCACTACTCCAGTCCATCGCTGATGTCGTGGGGGTCGAGGTGGGGAACCTGCTGGATCCTGCCCCTCCGTCGCCGCGCGCCGCCATGGAAATTGAACTTGAGCGCGCGCAGCGCAGCACGGTCTACGCCGGTCTCGGGCTACCGGTTGTACGTCCGTCGCGGACCCTTCCCGATGAAACTCTGGAAGCCATCGTCGGACTCCACCACGAGCTCGCCCGACGGGCCAAAGAGGCCATTGCCACTCCGGAGGAAGCACGCAGGGCGAATACAGAACTTCGGCAGTTCATGCGCACTCAGAACAACTACATTCCGGAAATCGAGGAACTCGCTCAGGAGCAGTTGAGGGTGGCGGGGCACACGACAGGTGCCCTGACCCACCGTTCGGTGAGTCTTATGGCGAAGAAGCTTGGGTTCGACCTCATTTTTGTCGCGGACCTCCCGCATTCGACGCGCTCCGTCACCGACCTGGAGAACGGTCGAATTTACCTGCCGCCAGCGTCCATCCCCGGTGGGCACGGTCTGCGGTCGATGGCCCTGCAGGCCCTCGCCCACCGGCTTCTCGATCACCACGAGCCGGCGAGCTACGCCGAGTTTCTTCGCCAGCGTCTTGAAATCAACTACTTTGCTGCTGCGTGCCTCATGCCGCTGCGACAATCCGTCGACTTTCTCGCCGAGGCAAAGGCCGAGAGGAATCTCGCGATTGAGGATTTCCGGGACGCGTTCGGCGTGACCCATGAGGCTGCAGCGCTACGGTTCACCAATCTTGCAACGAGCCATCTCGACATGACCGTGCACTTCCTTCGCGTCGGCGAGGACGGTGCGCTATATAAGGGCTACGAGAATGACGGGCTGCGCTTGCCCACTGATGTGACGGGATCGACGGAGGGGCAAATCGTCTGCCGTCATTGGAGTGCGCGGCTCGCGTTTGAGCGCACGAACCGGACAACCGAGTTTTATCAGTACACCGACACCGCGGCTGGAACCTACTGGTGTTCAACCCAAATTGGCACCTCGCAGGCTGAGGAGTTTTCCATCACCTTCGGGGTGCCATTCAATGATGCCAAATGGTTCCGGGGCAGGGAGACGACGAACCGTGAAGTGTCCACGTGCCCGGATGCAGCGTGCTGTCGACGGCCGTCAGGCGATCTCGCCTCGCGCTGGTCGCACAAGGCGTGGGCGAGTGCCAGGTTGCACGCGCACATTTTGTCGCCGTTGCCGTCAGGTACGTTTCCCGGAGTGGACGACACCGAGCTCTACGACTTCCTCGAGGCCCACTCCGGCAAGTGATGCCCACTGCTCAGCAGACGGCAGCAGCAAAGTGATGGGCAGCGCTCGCGCCAGCGCGTTCGAGGTAGGTCACTGGGTCGCCCATGGCGGCCTCAGCCGACCCGGCAAGATCCGTGAGCGAGCAGGTCCAGGCATCCGAGGTCGAGGCGATCTGCCCTGCCACGATTCCCACCGGAACCCCAAAGGTCGCCGCGAGCGTGAGTAGCTCGCCGACGACTTTGCCCGTTGTGGAAGTTGCATCGAATTGACCCTCACCGGTCAGCACGACATCAGCTTCGGTGAGTGCTGCGGGAAGGCCGGTGAGTTTTTGAACGGCGCGGGCGCCGGATTCGAGGCTGGCATCCCAAACCGTTGCCAGGCCGTAGGCCGTTCCTCCGGCAGCGCCGCAGCCGGACAGAGCTGGCGAGCCGCCCAGCAGTGAGGCGAAGCGCGTGAGGCCAGCTTCCAGTGCGTCGACATCCTCCGATCGGGCTCCTTTCTGAGGCCCGAACGTCGCGGCGGCTCCGTATGGGCCGAGCAGGGGCGCCGTGACGTCGGCGAGGAGGGTGACGCCGCCAAGGGGCGGGTCGAGCAGGTGTTTCGTGTTGATGGTGGCCAATCGGCCGAGGGCGGCGCCACCGTCGGGCAGCCCGGCTCCCGCGTCGTCGAACAGTTGGAGTCCGAGCGCGGCGAGTGCCCCTGCGCCGCCGTCCGTGGATGCTGAGCCGCCGAGTCCGACGACGAGCGAGTCAATTCCACTCGAGACGGCGTGACGGATGACCTCACCGAGCCCGCGGGTCGTCGCGCCCAGCGGGTCTGTTGTGTCCATGAGGGGGAGGCCGGAGCACTGGGCGAGTTCAACAACCCCGACGTTCCCCGGCAGTTCAAGCCAGGCTCCCGGAGTTGGCCGGCCATCCGGCCCAGTGACCGGCCCGCAGTCGTGTCGAACGGAGTCCGGGCTCGCCGAGGCAATTGCGTCGAGCGTGCCTTCACCGCCGTCCGCTTGCGGGAGAAGAGTGAGGCGGTCGTTCGGCCGCACGCTGCGCCAGCCTCGCGCGAGGGCGTTGGCCGCATCGATTGCCCAGACCGTTCCTTTGAACGAGTCAGGGGCGATGAGAATGTTCAATTGGTCGCTCACGCCAGCCAGTTTGCCGTATCAAGCGGGACTGTCACGCGACGACTCGTCGACCCTTTCAGACGACTCCAACCTTGCACTCATCAGGCACCTAGTAAATTCATAGAAAGCAACGATGGAATGTCCCTCTCACCCATTGACAGGAGCACACCATGGTTTCGGTAACGATGATCGCCATCGATCTCGCAGCGATTAGTATCTTGACCTTTGGCCTCTACTTTCCTCGTCATCGGCGCAAGGATTTGGTCGTCGCATTTCTCACCGTGAACGTGGGGGTGCTTGCAGTCTCCCTCGTGCTCGCGAGTGCCACCGTTGGCCTCGGGGTCGGGCTGGGACTGTTTGGAGTGTTGTCGATCATCCGACTGCGCTCCTCGGAAATCAAGCAGCACGAGATCGCGTACTACTTCGCGTCCCTTGCACTCGGATTGCTGGCCGGCCTCTCGACAACGGTCGACCCGCTGATCGTCGGGCTCATGGTGCTGCTACTGGTCGTGATGCTGGTCGGTGACCACCCGAAACTGTTTGGAACGTACCGGCTGCAGACGATGCAGCTCGACAAGGCCTACACCGATGAAAACGCACTCATCACGGCGCTTGGCGAAATGCTGGGGGCCCGAGTTCATCACGTCACCGTGCGTCACGTCGACCTCATCAACGACTCTACGCTCGTCGAGGTGCGGTTTCAGCGCGACCCCGCACTGCGAACTGTTGAGAACCATGAACGATTGGATGCCCGATGACTACGACAACCATCATCGAGCGGCTCCAGCCCATCTCGCTTGACGCGCTTAACGACAGAGCGGCGTTGCAGACCAGAGTCGACCGCAAGTATGCGCTCGACCGTAGGGATGTCGACAGCGTGATGTCGTTGCTGAGTCATACGACTCGGGTTCTCGAAATCGAAGGGGCACGGTCCGCCTCCTACGAGTCGGTGTACTTCGACACTCCTGAGCTGTTGAGCTACCGAATGGCAGCACAGGGGAGGCGTCGTCGATTCAAGCTGCGCACGAGGACGTACCTCGACACGCGCCAGGTCTGGCTGGAGGTCAAGACGCGCGGTGCGCGAAAAATGGCCGTGAAGCAACGAGTCGAGCACGAGTTTGCCGAACGGGGCACGTTGACCGGCTTGGCGCGGGAGTACGCCGACGAGGCACTGGAATCGATCGGTATTGACTACCCGAACGAACTGGTCCTTGCCCCTACTCTCGTCACCCGATATGACCGCACGACGCTGTTCCTCGAGGCGAATGGAAGCCGCGCGACCATCGATACCGAGCTGTGCTGGAAAAGCTGCGATGGCCGCACTTTGCGCCGGCCAGACCTCGTGATCGTGGAGACGAAGTCCGGTGTCCGCAACTCAGAACTCGATCGCGTGCTGTGGTCGCTGGGGCATCGGCCGAACACCGTGTCCAAATTTGGGACCGGCATGGCCGCTCTTCGCCCTGACCTTCCATCCAACAAATGGACGCGAGTTTTGCGTCAACACTTCCAAGGAGTCTGACAATGAAAAAGAACAAGTACCCCCTCACCGCCACAGTGAGTACATTTTTGCTCGGTGGGCTTCTCCTCGCAGGATGCTCGTCACCCGACGCGTTAACGGAGACGTCCACTGGGTCGGCCAGTCTTTCGGCGTTTGCTTCCGGATCGGTTGCCGCTGAGGTTCTCGCGGCGAACGCGAACTCGACCACCGTGAATGACGATGAGTGGACGAGAGAGGGCGCGGTGAACGTCACACTCGATGGCCACACGGCGTCGACGGATGGCGACGGCGTCACTGTGGCTGGTGCCACTGTCACGATCACCGCGGCCGGAACCTACGTGCTGACGGGACAACTCGACGGGCAGATTGTCGTGGACACCGAGGACACCGGCGTGGTTGCACTCGTGCTCGACGGGGTGAGCATCGCCAGTTCGACAAGTGCGGCCGTCGCCGTCGTCAATGCCGAGGATGTGGTTGTATCCCTGAGCGGCAGCAACACGCTTTCGTCCACCGGAGACGACGAGGACGCGAACGCCGCGTTGTTTAGCGACGCCGATTTGACCATTTCCGGCGATGGATCTCTCGTGGTGACTAGCAGTGTGAACGACGGGATCACGAGCCACGATGACCTTGTCGTGTTGTCCGGCAACCTCACGGTCACGGCGGGCGACGATGGGCTGCGCGGTAAAGACTCGCTGACCGTTGAGGGCGGAACTGTCACCGTCAATGCGGGGGGAGACGCAGTGAAGTCGGATGACGAAGACGACGACACCCGTGGATACGTTCTCGTCTCGGGCGGAACTCTCGACCTCGTCGCGGGTGACGACGGTGTGCAGGCGCAGACCGATCTCGTGATCACCGGCGGAGAGATAACTGTGGCTGCTGCGGATGACGGGCTGAAGTCCGAGGTTCACCTGGTGATCGCGGACGGAACCACCACGGTAGCGAGTGCCTATGAGGGGATCGAGTCGTACTACATCACGATCGAAGGCGGCACTGTGGATGTTCACGCGAGCGATGATGGAATCAACGCGACAAGCGGAACGAGCACGACGACCGACGTGGGCGGCATCGAGGAGGCCGACGACGGCGCCCTCATCACCGTGAGCGGTGGACAAACGACCGTCGAAGCAGAGGGTGATGGTCTGGACTCCAACGGTTCAGCGCTGATCGTCGGCGGCACTCTCACCGTGTTCGGCTCCTCGAGTGATCGGGAGGGCGCGCTGGACACCAACGGTTCGATGGTTGTTGATGGCGGAACGGTGCTCGCGGTCGGAACTACCGGCATGGCGGTGGCCCCTGATAGTTCTTCCGCGCAGGGCTGGTTCTCGGCCGCGCTCGACCAGAGCTACCCCGCTGGGGAAAGTGTTCAGGTGCTGGACGCGAGCGGGTCGCTCGTGATCGAGTTCACCTCGGTCAAATCGTTCCAGTCCGTCGTACTGTCGGAGGCGAGTGTGAAGAATGGCGAAAGCTACAGCGTCACCGTGGGCGGCGTCGTGGCGGGAACCGTGACGGCTGGTGTTGCTGCCGCCGGCGGGGTCGGCGGTCAGGGCCCTGGCGCCGGGGATGGTGGTCCTCCGTCCCGTCCGTAGTTGCAAGTGGGGGTGTGCGCGACTGGCGTTGACATTTCAATATGTTAGTGACTAACATATTGACGTGATGACGAAAAGCCAACGCACACGTGAGCACCTCCGTAGCACCGCCGTTGGCCTCTTTTCCCAACGAGGCTATGAGGAAACAAGCGTCGCGCTCATTGCGGAAACCGCCGGCGTGACTGAGATGACGTTCTTCCGCCACTTTGCCTCCAAAGATGCCGTGCTCATCGACGACCCGTTCGACCCGGAAATTGGCGCCGCGATTTCGCGGCAGCCAGAGGCGCTTTCGCCCTTCACTCGGGCGGCGCGCGGCATCCGATCAGTGTGGGCGAGCCTTCCCGTCGAGGTCGAGGAAGAGATCCGGAGCCGACTCCGCATCGTGGCCATGACGCCCACGCTGCGCTCCGGACTCGCCAAAAATTCTTCGGAAACCGAAGTCGTGATCTCGGCAGCGCTGGAAGGTGATTCGACCCCCCACCGGACTGCCAGCGTGGTTGCGGGCGCCGTGATGGGGGCGCTCAACTCGGCGCTCCTGGAGTGGAGCCTCTCGGAACACGAAGCACTTGGCTCGGCAATTCTCGACGCACTCGACATCTTGGAGACGGATCGTGACTGACCTCGTCATCGACGCAGTGGACCTTTCTCGCACATTTGACGACGGCGTCGGCGTTCGTGGAGTGGATATTAGCGTCGGCATGGGTGAGATCCACGCCCTCGTCGGCCTGAATGGAGCAGGCAAATCCACCCTCATGCGGCTCCTGCTCGGGATGCTGCGACCCCACTCCGGCCGCGTCGCCATCGGGGGCCGCTCGATTGCGGACGCTGACTGGGCCCAGGTTGGGCATCTGGTGGAATACCCGCTGGCTTACGGTGAACTCACGGTGCGGCAGAACCTCGCACTGGGCGCCCGATTGCATCAAGTCGCATCCGCGGACATCCCGTCCATGGTCGAGCGAGTCGTGGCAGACCTGGATCTGAAACCGTATGGTGACCGCCGCGCTCGAAAGCTGTCGCTCGGCAATCGTCAGCGATTAGGGCTCGCGTCCGCTCTTCAGCATGATCCGCACGTAATCGTGCTTGACGAGCCAACCAATGCACTCGATCCGAACGGTGTCATTCTCGTGAGAGAGCGACTGCTTCACTGCGCATCGAAAGGGGCGGGCGTGCTCGTCAGTAGTCACCACCTTGATGAGGTCGCACGAATTGCGGACCGCATTTCCGTGCTCAACAACGGTCGAATCATTGGCATCCTTGACCCTCAGGGTGTCGACATCGAGCGGTCGTTCTTCGAACTAGTCCACGAAGATGACGACCGCACTCCAGTCGAGGTACACGGTGGGGTCAACGCATGATCGCCGCAGTAGCCACGGAATGGGCGAAACTCGTTCGGGCACCAATCGTGCGAACAACGACAGTCCTCCTGGTCGCCGGAATTGCCCTGATGTGTTCGTCGATGCTTCTCGCGGTGCACACGGCAGACCCTCAATTCGCCGCAAAGCTCGGTGCGCTCATCAATCCGGGCGGATGGGCAGGCTTTCTGGCTGCCGCCGCTCAGGTGACGGCCGCTGCCGCGCTTCTGGGGTTCGGAACTGTGTTGAGTTGGTTGTTTGGCCGCGAGTTCACGGAAGGGACCATCACCGGGCTGTTCGCCCTGCCGGTGCACCGCACCACGATCGCGTTGGCAAAACTTGTCGTGTACAGCGCGTGGTGTGTCATCACCAGCGTCGCTTTGCTTGCCACTCTCGTTCTCGGCGGGTGGGCGTTTGGTTTAGGGGCTCTACCGTTAGATGCCCTTCCCGCATTGGGGAGGCAATTCCTCCTTGCCGTGCTCACCGGTGCTCTCGCCGTCCCCGTGGCCTGGATCGCCACAATTGCACGATCCACGATCGCCGGCATCGGCACCGCCATTGGCATTCTCGTTGTCGCTCAGGTCGCCGTGATTGCCGGTGCGGGAGGCTGGTTTACGTTCTCAGCACCGGGACTCTGGGCCGTCAGCGGGGGAGAGTCTGTCTCGGCGGGTCAACTCTTTCTCGTGGTTCCCCTGGTGGTGGTCTTCGTTCTTCTCACCACATTCCACTGGCACCGGCTGCAACTTGACCGGTAGTCGACAACTGTGTGAGCACTGGTCAAATTTCTCAATTGGCGATACGGTCGGGGCGAATGAGGTTGTCAACCTCAGTGCTGTGTTGTTACGTCGGTCATATACATAACTACTGCGTGCGTAAAGAAACGGGAGGGATCATGAGACGACCATCATTGGCAATTTTTGCCGCAGCGCTTGCTGCGTTTGCACTTGCAGGATGCACTCCGGGTGGGGGTGCCCCGGCGGGCGGAGGCTCGCCAGAACCAGCGCCGTCAGCGTCAGACACCACCGCGCCGACTCCGACCACCGAACCGACTCCCGAGCCTGTAGCGAGAGCCGACTTCGGCTTCACCTATTTCCGCGACGCGAATCTCGGTGACACGTGGGCGCAGATGAGCGCGGAACTGGGGCGCACGATTGCACCCTTGGCGGAGTGCACGGGATCGTATGGCCTCGTCGAAGATGGCGGCGTTTCCGGAACAACGACGGTGCTCGTGGACTCCGAGATTTTGCCTGACGGAGCGACCCTGTTCTACACATACGTCACGACTGCGGACATGATTGGCCCTTATCCGCGCAACGCGGAAGGCGTGGGTGTGGGGAGCACTAGGGCGGAAGTCCTTGCGGCATACCCCGGTGCTGTGGTCGATGTAGTGACGCCGCACTTCGAGGAGTCGGTAACTCGCATTCTGGTCAATGACCCAGATAGTGACTCCCAGTACGCCTTCGGGATATCCGGATATCACGGCGCGAATACCGTCGACCAACTCCAGTGGGGGCTTGGCGGCGCAGGCGGCGTGTGGCAGCACTTCTGCGAAGGGTCCTGACTGGGGTTTCGCGGCTGGCACGCGATCAGGGGCGAGGTGGCTCCTGGTCGTCGCCATTCGCTGCGTCTGCGTCGACATCCGTTGTCGCCTCGCTGGCGCCAACACCGGGTGTGACTGCCTTCGCTTCGCGGAATGCGCTTCGAATCACTTGAAAGCAGCCGAGAGCTCCGAAAAGCAGGGCAAAGAGGAAGTCCGGGGTGTAACTGCCAAGAACTCCTGGCTCGCCCAAAATTCCGAACAAGCTACTCCAGAACTGTGAGTTAAAGAACAGGGCGAACGGGGAAATTCCAGAAGCCTGACTGAACCCTTGGAGCCCGTCGAGAACAATCCCACCGAAGAACGCGAGGCAGAGCGTGACCACCGTGATGACGGTGATGAGAATGGCGCTTGCCTTGGTGAGTCGCCCACCCGTTCCCCGTCGATACAGGTACATCGCCCCCAGGGCCACGCCCCATCCGACGATCGACGCAATAAATCCAAAGTTCCAGAGGATCCCCCACACAATAATCCCGGCGGGGATGATCACGAGCGAAAACAGCACTCCTCGAGTCTCGTTGACGGCGGCTTGCGGTGAAGTTGAATCGATTTCCGACATCTCGGATCCCCCTGGTTGACGAATGAGCGGAGGAAACCTGACGAAACATCCGCTATCGATATCGTAGTGTCCGAACGCCAAATCGCGCCCAGCTTTCTGGTGGCGGGGCGCAATCCTTTCAGTCAGACTGGCGCAGCCTCTTGGGGGTAGGGGTACTCGGCCGATCGGCCCTGGAACGCGAGGATCGCCTCGTTGCGAATGCGGCCATCCATGATCTCGATTGCACGGTCGATCGTGTCGGATTTCGACCATGACGTCTGGCCCTCCATCACCGTGCGCAGGAAGGGCATCAACGCTTCGCTGATCTCCCACGTTGTTGAATTCCACAAAAGAGATGGGCTGTGGTCGACCGCGTAGTAGTTAGTGGAGTCGCCCACCGTGAACATGGGTTCGGCGAACGAGGTCGGCCGCGCCCAACTGAATCCCATTCCCTCATCGACGGACACATCGATGATCAGGCTGCCAGGACGGAACGCGTCGAGGTCCTCCTCCTGTAGGTAAGTGAGGGGTGCGTTCGGGTCCTGGAGCGTGCAGTTTACGACGATGTCGTTCTCGGCCAGGTACGGGGCAAGCAACACTGGTCCGTTCTCGGTGTTGACGGTGCTCTCGAATGGGGCTTCGTCGCTGTGCTCGAATTGGATGATATCCACCGAGGGAATCGGCGACCCGACGGCCGCGATCTCCCGGTTGGTCAGCACGCGGACATCGTGGATGCCGTGGGCGTTGAGCGCTGTGACAGCTCCCCGCGCGGTTGCACCGAACCCGATCACGACAGCCGTCAGCCTGCGGCCGTAGTCGCCCGTCGACCCGCACAGCTGCAGGGCATGGATGACGGAGCAGTAACCGGCCAATTCGTTGTTCTTGTGAAACACGTGCAGGCCGAACCCCCCGTCCGACTGCCAATGGTTCATCGCCTCCCACGCGATCAGGGTGAGGCCCTTGTCGATGGCGAGCTGAGTGATCCGGCGATCCTGAACACAGTGCGGCCATCCCCACAGCACCTGCCCGTCCCGAAGATCCTCCAGGTCGGATGCCTGTGGCTTGGGCAGCAGCACGATGTCGGTGCTGGCAATGATGTCGGCGCGTTCGGCCATCCTCCCGACCAGCGGCTCGAGTTCCTTGTCGGCAACGCCGAACCGCGCGCCATAGCCTCGCTCGAGCACCATGTTTGCCCGCAGGTCCGCATCGATGCGCTCGAAGTGGGCCGGATGGATCGGCAGTCGCCGCTCGTCAGGCTTGCGCGACGTTGCCATCACGCCGAGGCGCAACAATTCGGGTGTGGACTTCGCTTTGCTCATACTCAACAGTAGGTGCGGAGACCGGGCGTCGCGACAGTTCCTGGGTCGGGAACCCTTCCGGCAATCAGGCGGGTCGAGTTTTTCCCGTGAACGCCACCACCAGCCGGAATCCGGACCACAGCACACCGGTCACGGCGGAGGCGACGAACACGAGAACGACATCCGGTTGGAAGATCGCCCAGTGGGCAAGCGGCGTGCCGTTCAACATGGGCGCGAGGCCGAGAAGGACCCACGCAGCGGCGAGCGTGGTGAGTAAGGGAAACCACAGGCTGAACTGGCCGGAAACGCTGGACCTCTTGGCACGGATCTTGGTGCGACGAAGCCACGCCCAGACCATGCTCAGAAGGTAGAAGATCGGGAGCAGTGCAAGACCGAGGAACAGCGCCAGTCGGCCTGTTGTGCCCCCAGCATCGTAGGAGCTGAGGCCAAGCGCCAGGTCGGAGATCCCAACGCGGAGTTGGTCTGACTCTCCGATGCCCATCCCGCTGCCGCCGTTGACGAGCACGATCACCGCTTTGTGCTCGGCGGGAATCAGCGTCGCGAGGGTTTCGACGCCGGGGCTGACCCCGGAGTGCCAGACGACCCCGGGGTCGGCTGCCACAAACCACCCAAACCCGTAGCCAGGCGATACTTCGCTGGCCGGTCGCATCATGAGCGCCTTGCCGTCGGCGCTGAGGACGTCGTCTTTGCCGTTCAGCATCATCTGCAGGTACAACGCCAGGTCGCTGGCGCTGGCAATGATGCCCCCCTGCGGAGCGGTTGCGCGGTCGGTTGTGCCGGTATCAAGGGGGAGTTTGGTGCCGAACCAGGGAACGTGCCCGGTCGCCATGGAGGTATGGATCTCGCCGTCAGCGACGAAGCTATGGTCCATCCCGACGGGCTTCAGGATGTTCGTCGTCACGTAGCTCTGGTAGTCGTCGCCGCTCACGACCTCGATCAGGCGGCCAAGGATCTCGAAGTTCGCATTCGAGTACTCCCACTTTGCGTTGGGGGAGTTGGCGGGAGTCACGTCGGCCAGCCGGTCGACGTCGCGGGCGAGGTCGTCCGTGTCGCCGGTGGAGTCCGGATGTCCGGCATTGCCCTGCGTGGTGGAGTATCCGCTCGTGTGGCTGAGCAGTTGCCGGATGGTGATCGCGCCGGCGGGCTTGCCAGCGAATTCGTCAAGGTAGTTGGACACTTCAGTGTCGAGTTCGACTTTGCCCGCCTCGACGAGCTGCATGACGGCCAGGGCGGTGAAGCTTTTCGAAATCGAGCCAATAACGAAGGGGGTGTCTGGTGTGACCGCGGTGTCAGTTCCGATTTTGACGACACCGCGTGCGCCCGCCGAGGTGATCTCGCCATCGGATACGACGGCGTACGAGATGCCCGGCGCAGCGGATGCCGGCATCACGCTGTCGATGAAGTCCTCAATCGAGTCGTCGGGGGAGCTTGTTGGCACCACAGCGCCGATGCCAGAAAGCGAGGCAGCCGCAAGCGTGAGCGTTCCGAGCACGCGGGCCAAGGTGTTGAGGCGCTTCATTATGGATTCCGATCTGGAATACGCAGCCCCACAATTTGGGCCGCAGCTTCATCCAAAAGTTTTGTTAGTTGGTTAGTTACTGGACTAATGAACCATAGGGCCTTGAGAATGTCAAGCTTTTTGTCAGGGCTGGCGTACCCGTGACGTAGAGCCGCGCTGCGCACGGTGCTAACCGCTTCTGAATCACACGTCGGCCTCGAGCGCGGCCGCGATGCCGTCCAGGATGAGCTTCAGTCCGAACTCGAATTCGTTGCCGTAGGCGTATCCAGGCTGCAGTACGAGGGTGAGCGCCATGGTGGTCATGTTGGGGTAAACCTCGGCCATCGCCGCCTGCTGGGCCATGATCTCCTCAGCGGCCGGGCCGATGTCGCCCGAGGGATCGAGGGGCAATGCGGCCTCCTGCTGCGCGAATCCCAGCACATAGCTGTCCAGAATCGAGAGGGCGTGGCCCGTGAGGGGCATCGAGAAACCGGCGGCGGTGAAGCATCCGATCACGGAGTCCAGGTGGCCAAGGGTGGCGGGTCCCGGTGACGTACTGGCCTTCATGGTGATCGCCCACGGGTGTTGCGCGAACACGCTGCGTGTGGACTCTGCCCTGGCCTGCATCGCTGAGCGCCACTCGTCCCCGGCCTTCGGTGTCACGAACTCGGAGTACACGACGTCGAGCATCCCGTCGAGGATGTCGTCCTTGCTTTTGACGTGGTAGTACAGCGACATTGCTTCAACGCCGAGTTCGACGGCCAGCTTGCGCATGCTCACGGATTCGATCCCGCCGGCGTCGGCGAGCTCCATCGCCACCCGGATTGCGCGCTCTCGAGTCACCGGTTCCCTGTTTTGTTTCTCCGCCATAGACATCACCTTACATCGTATGGTACGGTTTTGCAGTTCTGCCTTACGCCGTATGGTTGATGTCAACTTCGAGATCGGAAATCACATGAAAAACCTCAAATTCGCCGCCCGCTGGGTCGGAATACTGATGCTCGCCGCCTTCTTCCTCTATGGCATCGGCACCTCGATTGCCACGACCGCGGCAGTAGGCAGCAGCCCTCTGGCTATCGGGGTTGGGATGATGCTCCTCAACACCGTCGCAGTCATCGCCATCGGCACGCTCGTATTCCCGATCCTGCGGCCGCACTCTTCTGCGGTGGCAGTCGGATACCTGGCCACGCGCCTGTTTGAAGGAGTCGTTCTCGCCATCGGCGCGATCGCGCTCGTCACTGGCGCACCCGCGGCAAATTTTCTCGCCTACAACATCGCGATGGCGGGGCTCGGCATCGGAAGCCTGTTCTTCTGCGCCCTGCTCTACCGCACGCGACTCGTTCCGCGCTTCCTGGCTGTTTGGGGCTTTGTCGGGTATGCAGCATTCGCCGGCGGATCCGTGCTCGAGCTGCTTGGCGTTGCGGGTGCGGGCCTTCCCACGACAATCCCCGGCGGACTGTTCGAGCTCTTCTTCGCAATTTGGCTTCTCGTTCGTGGCTTCACATCGGCCGCCGCCATCCCCGCGCTAGTCGAGCGTGACGAAATTCAAACACCTGCCTGAGCATGCACCCTTGACACGAATTACGTTCTATGGTTCATTAGTCAAGTAACGAACCAATGAACATCAATTGGTGTGCGAAATCATCGCGAAGCTGGGTTCCGATGGACGAATCGAAACAGCCCGACCGCGCTCCACGCTCCCTCAACGAAAAGAACCCACTCATGACAACGCACGCTCCCATCTCCGCGACTTCGATCGCTACTCCCACTGGTAACCTGCTCATCCCCGCAAGGGTCCGGCCGTCCCTGTCCGAGCTCCGACCAGCGCGTTGGCACGGGCCCCTTCTGGCCCTCGCGGCGGCAGCGGGCGTGCTCGTGATTGTCAACACCGCCGGCGTCTTCCTGGACCCGCGCGAGGTCACCAATGCGGCGGTATGGATGAAGCCGCTCAAGTTTGCCCTCTCGATTGGCCTCTACTCGCTCACCCTCGCCTGGTTGATCGGGCGGCTCCCGTCGGGCTCCCGCACGGCACGGATCGCTAGCATTGCCGGCACGATTTCCGCGGCCGGGCTCGTGGTCGAACTTCTCATCATCAACGGATTTGCACTGATCGGCGAGAGCAGCCATTTTAACGTGAGTACTCCATTTCATGAGGCCATGTGGCACACGATGGCCGGCTCCATCATGGTGGTGTGGGTTATGACGTTGCTCGTGGCCGCGTTGCTATTCTTTGCCCCACTGGGGGACGCCGCCCGCAGCGTTGCCATCAGGGGAGGGGCCGTTCTTGCTTTGGCGGGGATGGCACTCGCTTTCCTGATGACCGGCCATCAGGGTGACCAGTTCAGCAACATTCAGGATGTTGCCGGCGCGCACACGGTCGGGCTCGCGGACGGTGGTCCGGGGCTCCCGCTGCTCGGGTGGAGCACCATCGGAGGGGACCTCCGCATCCCGCACTTCGTGGGCATGCACGCTCTTCAGGCGTTACCGTTGTTCGTGCTCCTGCTCGAAGTGCTCGCCTGGAAGGTGCCGGCGTTGCGCCATGCTGGACGACGCTTCTGGCTGGTCCTGCTCGCCCTCGTGACCTTCGCATCGACGGTTGCCCTGCTCACGTTTCAGGCACTCCTGGGCCAGTCCATCGTCGCTCCGTCCGGAATCATCCTGACCGGTGGAATCGTCCTCACTGTCGTGGCCTTTGTTGCCGCGATGGTGATCATGACCACACCCCGCAGCATCCACGCTAGCCAACGGCACTCTGACCATCAACACTCTGACCATCAACACTCTGACCATCAACACAATGGAGGCATCACATGAAGGAATACAAGGTTCTCACCGAACGCGGTAGCTTGCTCAAGGAGACCGCGTCCCAGAAATTGGAAGCGACGTTGAACAAGCACGCGGCCGAGGGCTGGCGGGTCGTGAATATCCTGTGGCTCACCGGAAGTAGTTCGATTGTGGCCGTCATGGAGCGCGACGCCGTTTGATCACGCGTGGCACGCGGCTGAGGTGCCCCCAGCAGGATTTGAACCTGCGGCCTTCTGCTCCGGAGGCAGACGCTCTATCCCCTGAGCTATGGGGGCCAGGAGTGCGAGTCAAGGCTACCAGTGAGTTGGTCAGGGAATTGCAGCCAATGCGTCCATGAGGATACTTCGCGCGTCATCCGCTGACGAGTAAAACGCGGAGGTTGAGGTGATCCAGTACTCGCCAGCGAACACCTGGACAAGTCCAACACCCCCTGAGCTTGAGAAGAATGCCGCATCACCCAAACCGCTCACGGTGGTGCCGGATGCCGCGGCGTTGCGGGCCGCTGCTAACGCGTTAGGGCCAGGCTGCGAAATGGAGACATCGATGGTCGCACCACTGGTTTGGTTGAGCCAGCGGCAAGCAGTGCCCTGATCAGCCACAGCGCGGGCGGTGAGCGTTCCCGCGGCGGGGGAGAAGGACGAGAGCAGGCCGAAGTTCGGATTGAAATCGTAAATGGTCTGCGCGCTCACCACGGTCTCGCACGGGACCTTCACCGGTGTCGATGTCTCAGCAGACGGGGAAGGCGAATCGTCTGGCGACGCAGAGGCGCTCGGTGAGGCGGAGTCGGACGCCTCCGGCACGGAAGGTGATGTCGCCGGGTTCTCTCCGCTCCCCGGCGCAATGCACCCGCTGAGTACCAAAGCAACGGCGACGCCGAAACCGACGACCGCGATCCTCAAACTTGTTGTGCGTGTCAGCATCAGTTCATTCTTGTCGAACCACCAGCGTGCGGTGATCTGCAACGCCGCGAAGTGGTGCGTTTGCTGCCAGATAGAATTGCTTCTCGTGACCCCAGCCGAACTTGCCGCCGCCATTCACGCGATCGTGACCGAAGATCTCGGCCGACGCGGCAGCGCGGTGACGGTGACGGCCGACGAGGTTGCTCTGGAGCGCCCCAAGAATCGGGACCACGGTGACTGGGCGCTCAACATTGCCATGAAGCTAGCTAAACCGCTCGGCGTGAATCCGCGCGAGCTCGCCTCGGCTTTGCTCGAGCCGATCGGCAGGATTCCCGGAGTCTCCTCGGTGGAAATCGCAGGACCCGGCTTCATCAACATTCGTCTGGATGCCGCCGCGGCTGGCGCGCTCGCGAAAACCATCGTCGAACAGGGCTCCGAATACGGGCGCAATGACACTCTGGCCGGTCAGTCGATCAACCTCGAATTTGTGTCCGCCAATCCGACCGGCCCCCTGCACATCGGTCACACGCGCTGGGCCGCCCTCGGCGACGCGATCGCACGAGTGCTCACGGCATCCGGCGCGACCATGGTCAGCGAGTTCTACATCAACGACGCCGGCAACCAAATGGACAACTTTGGTGCCTCCATTGTCGCCGCGCTTCAAGGGGAACCGACGCCGGAGAACGGTTATCCGGGTCAGTACGTGGTCGATTTGGCCGAGCGGGTCACAGCGCAGCATCCTGATATCCTCACCCTTGACCGGGATGCCCTGCTCGCGCTCGCGCGGGAAACCGGCTACGCGCTCCAGCTTGCAGACATCCGCGAGTCGCTGGAAAAATTCAACGTCCACTTTGATGTGTGGTTCAGCGAACGGACCCTCCATGAACCGGATGCCTCAGGCACGAGCCCGGTCGAGGGCGCGATTGATCGCTTGCGGGCGCAGGGCCACGTGTTCGACGAAGAAGGCGCCGTTTGGGTGCGCACGACCGATTTCGGTGACGACAAGGACCGGGTCATTCGCCGCAGCAACGGCGTCTACACCTACTTTGCCTCGGACGCCGCGTACTACCTGAATAAGGGCGACCGCGGGTTCGCGCACAAAATCTACCTGCTTGGCGCAGACCATCACGGCTATGTGCACCGCTTGAAGGCGCTCGCCGGCGCGGCAGGGGACGACCCTGAGACCGACATCGAGATCCTCATCGGGCAGCTCGTCAGCATTAACGGTGCACGCCTCTCCAAGCGAGCGGGAAACATCATCGAGCTCGACGATTTGCGCGAGTGGCTCGGCACGGATGCGCTGCGGTACTCGCTCGCGAGGTACCCCGCCGACTCGCCGCTCACCCTCGACCCCGAGCTGCTCACGAAACGCACGAACGACAACCCGGTGTTCTATGTTCAGTACGCCCATGCCAGAACGCACCAGGTGGCCAGAAACGCGTCGGCCTCCGGGATCGATCACAGCGCGTTTGAGCCGGAGCTGCTCACCCACGAGACCGAAAACAATTTGGTCGGGCTGCTGGCTGAGTTCCCCCGCATAGTCGCGCAGGCAGCCCAGTTGCGCGAGCCGCACCGCGTTGCTCGCTACCTCGAAGAACTTGCCGCGGGATACCACCGCTGGTACGACTCGTGCCGTGTTGTTCCGCTCGGGGAGGAGCCGGTCACGGATGTCCACCGGACTCGCTTGTGGCTGAACGACGCAGCGGGGGTTGTGCTCCGCAATGGGCTCGGCCTTGTCGGAGTTTCCGCACCGGAGCGGATGTAGCTCGACTCTGCGCCACTAGCCGGATGTCGGTCGTGCATGCGAATATCTGTGCATGAAGATTTCCCGTCAAATTGTCGTCTTCGACACCGCCGATCTCGCCGCCGAAAGCACGTTTTGGGCGGGACTTCTGGGAGGAACAGTCGACGCTGAAGATGACTGGCACACCGTCATGGTCGACGGCAAGCCTGAAATTGCCTTCCAACTCGCACCCAACCACGTGCGGCCGAATTGGCCGGACGGTGCGCCGCAGCAGATCCATCTGGACTTGTACGTTGACGACATCCGGACGGCGCGCGATGAAGCGCTCGCACTGGGCGCAACTCTGCTTCAGCCCGCGCGGGATCACGACGCCACCGGCGGATTCGAAGTTTTTGCGGACCCCTCTGGGCACCCGTTTTGTCTCTGCTGGGGCTAATTTCTGCTCCCAAAAATGTCGGCTGCCCAGCCTAAGCTGGGCTCGTGGCAGACGCAGACGACACCAGTGATGTGAACACAGAACGCTCGCGCGCCAAGGAGGAAGCGGATGCGCTGACGACGCGCATCCTTGAGTTGCGCGATGCATATTACGAGCGCGATGAAGTGCTGGTCGAAGACGCAGAGTACGACCGGATGATGCGGCGGCTCGAAGAACTCGAGCACCTCTTTCCTGAACTTCAGGGCCAGGACAGCCCCACCCAAACGGTCGGCGGTCGGGCCCAGACCACCCTGTTCTCGCCTGTGCAGCACGCCGAAAGAATGCTCAGCCTCGACAACGTGTTCTCCCTCGACGAGTTTCAGGCCTGGGCGACGCGAGTCGAAAAGTCGGCTGGCCGCCACATTGACTACCTCTGCGAACTCAAGATCGACGGGCTGGCGCTCAACCTCCGGTACGAAAACGGCCGGCTCACAACTGCCGCGACGCGAGGTGACGGGGTCGTCGGCGAGGACGTCACGCAGAACATCCGCTACCTCACCGGGATTCCCACCAAGCTGTCGGGCACCGGACATCCGCCTCTCGTCGAGGTTCGCGGCGAAGTGTTTTTCCCCATTGATTCGTTTCGCGAACTCAACGCAAACCAGATCGAAGCGGGGGAGCGCGTATTTGCGAACCCCAGAAACGCAGCATCCGGAAGTCTGCGCCAAAAAGAGGAAGGGAAGAACCCAGCCCAGCTCGAACTGATGCGCGATCGACTTGCCCGGCTTCGGATGCTCGTCCACGGTATCGGCGCCTGGCCAGACCCGCCCGTGGCGACGCAGTCCGAGGTGTACGCGCTCCTCGCCGGCTGGGGGCTGCCGACGAGTACCCATTTCCGCGTGGAGCCCTCCGCGAGCAAGGCCGCCTCCTTCATCACGTATTTCGGCGAACACCGCGACAGCGTGGAGCACGAAATCGACGGCATCGTCATCAAGGTGGATGAACTGGCGCTACACGACGAGTTGGGCGCGACGAGCCGGGCACCGCGCTGGGCGATCGCCTACAAATACCCGCCAGAACAGGTCAACACGAAGTTGCTCGACATTGTGGTGAGCGTCGGACGAACCGGACGGGTCACGCCGTATGCCGTCATGGAACCGGTTCGGGTAGCCGGATCGACAGTGCGCCAGGCGACCCTGCACAATCAGGATGTCGTGAAAGCGAAGGGTGTGCTGATCGGAGACACGATCGTGCTGCGCAAAGCGGGCGACGTCATCCCCGAGGTTCTTGGCCCCGTCGTGGAGCTGCGCGACGGCACCGAGCGTGAGTTTGTGATGCCGACGGTGTGCCCGGAGTGCGGCACGATTCTGGCGCCAGCAAAGGAGGGCGACGTCGACCTCCGCTGTTCCAACGCGGAGAGTTGCCCGGCCCAGGTGCGCGGCAGGGTTGAACACATCGGGAGCCGAGGCGCCCTGGACATTGAGGGCCTCGGCGAGGTGAGTGCCGCCGCATTGACGCAGCCGTTGGAGCCCACTGACCCACCGCTCCGCACCGAAGCGGCATTGTTCGAATTGCGCGCAGTTGATTTGTTCCCGATTCGCGTCCTCGTGCGGGACAGCGAAACTGGTCTCGTCAAGCTCGAAGACGGCGAACCAAAAGAGGTGGCGCCGTTCCGCCGGGCACGAAAGACAACGGGCAAGGACGCGGATCCGCCCTACAACCCCGACGGGGAATTCGACGGCGATGAGGACTTCATCCTGTCCAAGAGCGCGCTGGAGTTGATCGCCAATATCGAGGCTGCGAAGACGAAACCTCTGTGGCGCTTACTCGTCGCACTCAACATTCGGCACGTGGGCCCGGTTGCAGCGCGTGCCCTCGCCGACTGGTTCGGCTCGCTGGAGGCGATCCGAGCCGCAAGCGTCGAGGAACTTGCCGAAGTCGATGGCGTGGGGGAGATCATTGCGGACGCCGTTGTCGAGTGGTTCACGGTCGACTGGCACCTGGATATCGTGAGCCGCTGGGCGGATGCTGGCGTGCAGTTCTCGACGCCGGGCCATCCCGGACCAGGCGCTGCTGCTGCGGCGGGCGGACCACTTGCCGGATTGACCGTCGTTGCCACGGGGAGCCTCGAAGGGTTCACGAGGGAAGGCGCCCAGGAGGCGATTATCGCGGCGGGCGGCAAGGCGGCATCCAGTGTCTCGTCGAAGACCGATTTTGTTGCAGCAGGGCCAGGCGCTGGGTCGAAATTGGCCAAAGCCGAGGAGCTGGGAATCCGGATTCTGGACGCCGAGCAGTTCGCAATCCTGTTGCAGATGGGACCAGAGGGGCTAAAGAAAGAGTAGTCATCGCCTGCGAAAATCGAGGATTGCTGGCAGAGTTGCACTTCTACCCCTACTATGGGGGGTGAACAGTTCATTTGTGGTGAAGAAGGTTCCCCTGCCTGATTCACCACCAACAGGAAGTGCCCACATTGCTGCTGGAACTTACAGCATTGGCGCTTTCCCTTTCTCTGGGTGGGGGGAGCGGTTCCTTTACCGCGCCCGAAAATAGCCTGCAGCACTTGGGCGTTGCTGACCTTCCCGGGCCCGTGAGGCAACTCGATATCGCGCCCATCACCGTTCCGTCCTTCGCGGACGGCGGCGCTGAACTCACGCCGGTTGACCCAGCGTTATTGCCGTCGCTTGGTGGACGTGCGCTCCTCGATCAGTTCGGACTTCTGCCCGCCAAAAGCCTTGCCACCTTTGTGAAGGATCACCCAGACTCGATCACCAACCTCCTGGCAACGCCTATCGCCGCCAGCGACGTGTCGAATTGGTGGACAAGCATTGATCCTGCGGCGAGGGAAAAACTGCTGGAGACGACCCCGCAGCTCGTCGGAAACCTCGTGGGGCTTCCTTACGGGACTCGGGATTTGGCAAACCGCGCCTACCTCGGTGAGGCGATTCAGCAGCTTGAAACTCAACTCAGTACTGGCGTTGGTCGGGGGATGAATGTCGAGGTCACGAACCATCTCCACATGCTGACCCAGATCAGCGACGCCCTTCTTGCGCCAAAAGGGGAGCCGCAGAGGACGCTCGTAAGCCTCGACACGGTGTCTCCCGGGCGTGCCGCGATTGTTATCGGAGATCTGGCCAGCGCCGACTATGTCAGCTACCTCATCCCTGGAATGTTCTTCACCATCGACGGACAGGTCGACGACTGGGCGAACACCGCAACGACGCTGTACGAAGACCAGACCACGTGGCTCACGAGGCTGGGCGACTCAGCCAAGACTGTGGCGACGGTCGCCTGGATCGGCTACCAGACCCCACACCTTTTGAACGTAGGCTCGCTCACGCTGGCCGACGAAGGCGCGGAGTATTTGACCAGGTCGATTGAAGGACTTCAGACACTCCGTGGTGCGCACCAACCATATATTTCGGTGATGGCTCACTCGTACGGCTCGACGGCCGCGATGATTGCACTCCAGCGCGGCGACTTCCAGATCGACGCGCTTGCGGTCGTTGGCTCACCGGGCAGTTCAGCGCAAAACGCGTCTGCACTTTCCGTCAAAAACCGAAACATTTATGTGGGCGAGGCAGGCTGGGATCCGGTCGTCAACTCTGCGTTTTACGGCAGCGACCCCGGTGCGGCCTCCTACGGGGCGAAGCGAATGAGCGTCGCCGGCGGCGTGGATGACATAACAAATGCCGTGCTTGGGGCATCATATGGTCACAACGAATACTTCCAACCTGGGAGCGAGTCCATGCGGAATCTCGCGCTCATTGGGATAGGCGAAGGCGGACTCGTGATGAACGACTCCGGCTCAATGATCGCGGCCGACCGCCGTTAGGGAGCGGTCGGCCGCCCTTCTTGAGCTGGCGGCTCGCTCGTGTGCCGCCACCGGACAGCGTGTCGAGCAGGCTCGAATAGGATTGAACGGTGCCTGAAACTAACTCGTCGCCATTAGATGCCGCCCAGGTCGCCCATTTAGCGAACCTGGCACGTATCGCACTCACCCCGGAAGAGACGCAGAAACTCACGGGCGAACTCGGTGTGATCATTGAGTCCATCGCCAAGGTTTCTGAGGTTGCAACCCCGGACGTGCCGTCCACGTCGCACCCGATTCGACTCACGAACGTGTTCCGACCGGATGTTCCCGGTGAGACACTCACGGTGGAGCAGGCGTTGTCTGGTGCTCCAGAACGCGATGGCGACCGATTCCGGGTTTCGGCGATTTTGGGGGAGGAACAGTGAGCGGGTATGACGCAGGGCACGAACTTATCGCCCTGACCGCGGACGCACTGTCCCAAAAGCTGGTCTCGAAGGAAATTTCAGCTGTCGAGGCGACCCAGGCACACCTCGATCGCATCGCGGAAGTCGATGGAGACATTCATGCGTTCCTCCACATTTCAACGGATGCCCTCGCGACCGCCGCCGAGGTCGATGGTGCTCGCCGGATGGGCGCAAAGCTCAACCCACTCGCGGGAGTTCCCATCGCCATCAAGGACGTGCTGTGCACGCTGGACATGCCATCCACGGCGGGCTCGCGCATCCTCGAAGGCTGGGTTCCCCCTTACGACGCCACGGTCGTGAGCAAGTTGCGCGCAGCAAAACTCATCCCGCTCGGCAAGACCAACATGGACGAGTTCGCGATGGGTTCATCGACGGAGCACTCGGCTTACGGTCCCACCCACAACCCGTGGGATCTAGAGCGAATCCCCGGCGGCTCTGGCGGCGGTTCGGCAGCGGCCGTTGCCGCGTTCGAGGCGCCACTGGCGCTCGGTAGTGACACCGGTGGCTCGATCCGTCAACCCGCCGCGGTCACCGGCACCGTCGGCATGAAACCCACTTACGGCGGGGTGTCCAGGTACGGCGCGATCGCACTCGCCTCTTCGCTGGACCAGGTGGGTCCTGTCGCCCGCACCGTGCTCGATGCTGCGCTGCTGCACGATGTGATTGGCGGCCACGACCCGCACGATTCCACCTCGCTCACGGATGTCTGGCCGTCGTTTGCCGACGCCGCTCGGGCTGGTGCCGCATCCGGTTCGCTCAAGGGCGTTCGAGTCGGCGTGGTCAAGGAACTTGGTGGCGAAGGATTCCAGGCCGGGGTGAGCTCCAGATTCGCTGAGGCACTGGACGTCATGGCCGCCTCTGGCGCGGAGATCGTCGAGGTTTCTGTCCCGTCGTTTACGTACGCCATCGCCGCGTACTACCTGATCTTGCCTGCCGAAGCGTCGAGCAACCTGGCGAAGTTCGACAGCGTGCGGTTTGGGCTGCGCGTGAACCCGCCAGGCGGCGGCACCGTTGAGGATGTCATGGCCGCCACCCGCGAGGCCGGTTTCGGCCCCGAGGTGAAGCGTCGCATCATCCTGGGAACCTACGCGCTGAGCGCCGGGTACTACGACGCGTACTACGGGAGCGCCCAGAAGGTGCGCACGCTCATCCAGCGGGACTTCGACGCCGCGTTCGAGAAGGCCGATGTGCTGGTCTCACCGTCCGCGCCGACCACAGCGTTCAAGCTCGGAGAGAAACTTGAGGACCCGCTTGCGATGTACCTGAACGACGTGGCCACGATCCCGGCGAACCTTGCCGGTGTGCCGGGGATGGGTTTGCCGATGGGGCTAGCCCCCGAGGACGGTCTGCCCACGGGTATTCAGCTCATGGCACCAGCCCGCGAGGATGCCCGACTGTACACAGTCGGCGCAACGCTGGAAGCCCTCCTGGAGGAGTCGTGGGGGCACAGCCTCATGAGCCTGGCCCCTCGTCATCCGCTCGGCGCTCAATCTGGTGAAGGTTCAGCTCGTCTCGAAGGGACAGCGAAGTGAGTACTGCAGAGCTCATGGATTTCGACAAGGCCATCGAACTGTTCGAGCCGGTACTTGGCTTCGAGGTGCACGTCGAGTTGAACACGAAGACGAAGATGTTCTCCTCAGCCCCGAACCCCGCGGCGCCCGGTGCGGATGCCGGAGAGCCGAACACCATGGTGACTCCGGTGTGCCTGGGTCTCCCAGGCTCACTGCCGGTGGTGAACGAGCAGGCGATCAAGTACTCGATCAGCCTTGGTCTAGCGCTCGGTTGCGAGATCGCGCCCACCAGCCGTTTTGCGCGCAAGAACTACTTTTATCCTGACCTGGCGAAGAACTATCAGATCAGCCAGTTTGACGAGCCGATCGCCCACGATGGCGCAGTGGATGTCGAACTCGCCAACGGCAAAACTGTTCGCGTCGAGATCGAGCGGGCGCACATGGAGGAGGACGCCGGAAAGCTCACGCACGTGGGCGGGGCGACCGGCCGCATCCAGGGTGCCGACTATTCTCTCGTCGACTATAACCGCGCAGGAGTTCCACTCGTCGAGATCGTGACGAAGATGATCACCGGTGCAGAGCACGATGCTCCAGAGCTTGCTCGGGCGTATGTGTCGACGATCAGGGACATCGTGGTGTCGCTCGGCATCAGCGAAGCCAGGATGGAGCGCGGCAATCTTCGCTGCGACGCAAACATTTCCTTGAGCCCGCGAGGGTCAGGAAAGCTCGGCACTCGTACGGAGACGAAGAACGTCAACAGCATGCGCAGTGTGGAGCGGGCCATCCGCTACGAGATTCAGCGGCAGGCGGCGATCCTTGCTGCTGGCGGGACAATCACACAAGAAACCCGTCACTGGCACGAAGATTCGGGGACCACCTCTGCTGGCAGGCCGAAGAGCGATGCCGATGACTACCGGTACTTCCCTGAGCCCGATCTTCTTCCCGTCGAGCCTTCGCTTGCCCTGATTGATGAGTTGCGCGCTGCGCTTCCCGAGCCCCCCGCCGAGCGCCGTCACCGGCTCAAAGAGTCGTGGGGGTTTACCGACCTAGAGTTCCAGGACGTCGTGAATTCGGGTCTTCTCGTCGAAGTCGAGTTGACGGTCGCCGCAGGAGCGCAACCGGCGCAGGCCCGCAAGTGGTGGACCGGCGAAATCGCTCGGCTAGCCAACGCGAGTTCCGTGGATCCCTCTACGCTCGTCAGTCCGGCAGATGTCGCGGCTCTCGTGACTCTCGTCGAGTCCGGAGAACTCACGGATCGACTTGCGCGGCAGGTGCTCGAGGGTGTTATCGCGGGGGAGGGCTCACCGGCCGATGTCGTGGAGAAGCGCGGCCTCAAGGTCGTCTCCGATGATGGTGCGCTCATCGCCGCAATCGATGAAGCGCTCGCCTCACAGCCGGACGTCCTGGAGAAAATTCGGGACGGCAAGGTGCAGGCTGCCGGCGCCGTGATTGGTGCCGTGATGAAGGCGATGCACGGTCAGGCGGATGCTGCGCGCGTGCGTGAGCTCGTGCTGGAACGCGCTACGTCCGGTCTCTGAGCGATAGCGGGGCAACGCGGGGCGGCAGCGGGGCAACGCGGGGCGCCACAACAATCGCAGCAACGGCGATGATCGCGGCGAACGCGAAGACTCCGGCGAACGACATCCCGAGCATCGCAAGGATGCTGAACACCACGCCGGTAATGGCGAGCGATACCGCGCTGCCCAGGGAGTCGCCGATCGCGAGCGCCGAACTGTTGAATCCTTGCTCACCCCGGCGCGAGAGCGACAGCGTGAGTGTGCTGAGTCTTGGGTACATGAGCCCCATTCCCCCGCCCCCAAGCGTACATCCGACAATGGCCAGCGTCGGGCTCAAGCCGAGGAGGGTCGTCACGAATGCGGACACGATAGCGGCGAGGACGAGAATGCTTCCCGTGGTGGTGCACGCGCGGTCGCTGAGCCGCGTGCTCAAGCGCCCCTGTAACCACGACGCTCCGGCCCAGGTGAGGGAGCCCAGTGTGAGAGCTAGCCCGGCAAGGCTGGGAGAAAATTCGTAGTGGTCGATGAGGAGGTAGGGAAGGTACACCTCTGCACCGAAGAAGGCGGATGCGGCCAGACCGCGGAGGAGGATCACACTGGGCAGGCCGCGGCGAGCGCCCAGCGTTCCTGGCGGGAGCAGCGGGCGAACGGCAATGATGGCGACGACCGCGGCCACGACGGCCAGGGGCAAACCAATGGTGTCAATCTCGGAAACCAGACTCAGGCTGAGAACGGCCGATGCTGCGACAACGGCCCAGGCGATCCGGCGGAAGGCCCAGGGTATCCGGGCGCCATCCAAAGGCTCCGATTCACCGCCTGTCGAGGAAGTCGATTTTATGCCTGGGCCCGTGAGTCCGCGAAGTGCCGGGGCGACCATCGCGGTCGCCGCGGCGACCAACCCGACCACCCCGAGGAACACCCAGTGCCAGCTCAAAGCCTCCGTCACGAGCCCGGCGGCGTACGGACCGATGAGGGAGGGGATCACCCACGCAGCAGCAAACCCCGCGAAGATGGACGGATGCAGGCGCGCAGGGTAGACGCGTGCCACGACCACGTACAGGGCGACGGTGACCGCGCCGGTACCGAGTCCCTGAATGAGGCGGCCGGTGACGAGAACGGGCATGGTGAGAGCAGTTCCCGCAATGAGGAGTCCGATCGCAAACAGCACGGACGAGGTGTACAGCGGGGCAACCGGGCCACTGCGGTCTGACCAGTTTCCGGCAATGACCATCCCGATCACGCCGGTTGCCAGAGGTCCCGCGAAGGCAAGAGCGTAGAGGCTGGCGCCGTCGAGCGCTGCACTCACGACGGGCATAATCGTCGTGACGGCCAAGGACTCGAACGCCCCCAGGAAAACGAGAGCGCACGACCCGAGGGTGATCCAGACGTACTCGCGGCTGAACAATCCAGGGGCAGCGCTGCGTCCGGCAGGCCCAGGCGTCACGTTTTTTGGCGCACCGGTATTCGTGGATTCGAGAGGCACCTCATGAGCCTACGCGTTAGCTTGACGGTTCCTTGGGCTCACGAAGCCGCACGAAGCGTTGCAGGCCATCCTCTTTGAGCTCAACTAAGTTTCCGCGAGACTTCAGGAAGTCGGTGAATGTGGCGTAGCCAAGCGGCTTCTCCTGGAACGTAGGATCCATACGCAGCATTTGGGTTTTTACGCCGGAGCTCTGAACCCAGTCGACGTCGTTCTTGGACTGTCCCAGCTCGAGTGCGCGCCTCAGAAGACTCGTGGCCGCTCGCAGCTCGGCAGGCTTGACGGCGCTCGCCGCGGCAGCGACAGTCTTTTTCTTCTTCTCGGCAGCAGACTTCCCCGAGACGGGTGCCGGCTTTTTGGTGGGCGTTGCGCTGCCGGCGGTAGCCTGGGGCTCGGCAGGGGTGCTTGCCTTTTTGTCGGGGCTGCCCTCCGGTTCGATTTGTGATCCGCTGCTGTCCAGCCCGGGCAACCCGTCATAGTCCTTGTACTCGTTGCACGCCGCATTCAGCGCCTTGCTTGTCCCGCCCGCGACACCGATCCCGACGACGTAGCGGCCAAGTCGGCGGCAGCGCTGGGCGAGCGCAATAAAGTCGGAATCGCCGGACACGATCACAACGTGCGTGAGCTCTGGCAGCCGGAAAAGGTCCTCCACGACATCCACAGACATCCTGATGTCTGCGCCGTTCTTCATCGATTGCACCGTCGGGAACATCTGGACGAGGTCGACGGCTCGTCCGACAAGTTGGTCCTGATAGCTGGCGTTCACCGGTACCGCCCAGTCCGCGTAGGCGCGGGCGATGGCAACAGTACCGAAGGAGGAGGCGTAGTCGAGGATGGCGCCGAGATCCACCCTCGCCGCGGAGAGCCGGTCGGCGACTTCACTGTCGTCGCGAATTGCGGCAACGGTGATGTCTCGCAGTAGTTCCGTTTTCCGGCGGCCGCTCCCGTGCGTTTGCGAGTACCGCGAAATCACGATGTTGTCGAAATCGATGTAGACCGCGACCCTGCCCTCTATTTGTTCTGGCATATGGCCGGTCTCCTTCGTGGTTGACTAACAACCAGTCTTGCTGCTCGAACTGTTCCCGGCAATGACTTCCCTTGCCATAATGGCGGGATGGAACTTCGAAGAGCGACGGTCGACGAGTGGGAGGCCACTCGCGACATCCGTTTGCGTTCGCTGCGCGAAGACCCGGATGCGTTTTGCACCTTGCTCGCGAGCGAGCTTGAGGTTGAAGACCAGGCGTGGCGGGACCGAGTGAGCCGGGCGGTAATTTTTCTTGCCTGGAAGGATGGGCTCGCCGTCGGCACCGCCGCGGGCAAACCTGACCCCCACGAGCCGGGGAGCCGAGAGATTGTGGGAATGTGGGTGGATCGGTCCGTTCGCCGCGAAGGTGTGGCCGCGGATCTCATTGCTACCGTCACCGACTGGGCGGAGGATGACGGCGCACAGGCGATCGCACTCTGGGTGGCCGAAGACAATGAGTCCGCCCGCCGACTCTACGAGAAGTGTGGCTTTGTGGCCACCGGCGAACACGACGCTATGCGCCCTGGGGTGAAACAGCTCCGGATGCGCAAGCCCTTTGCCTGACAAACTGAACGCCTGAACACCTGAACATCGCAACGAAAAATCGTGCACTCAGCGCACTTTTAATGGCGAATTCTCCACGAGCAGGCTTAAACTGTCGGGCAGTCAACGAGAGAGCGGTTCATGTTCCAGAAAAAGTTGGGGTTCATCCTCCCTTCCCTGACCGTCTTATTACTTGCCGGTTGCGTGACCGTGACAAACACGTCTCCGCCAGCCTCGACGTCACCCTCCCCGACGTCCGCGTCCCCGGAGGCGAGCCCCTCGGCGACGCCGGAGTCATTTACGCCTGGAGCGCCTGCGGACCAGTGCCTCACGGCCAACCTTTCGGTGGCGGTACAGGATGAAAGCGCTTCTGCGGGGCACCTACATTCACTACTGGTTTTCACGAACAACGGACCGGACTGTGTGCTTGAGGGGTTCCCGAACGTTCAGGTGATGAATTCGGGCACGCCCATGGGCGCCAGCAGCGAGGAAGACTCCAGCGTGAGCGAGGGAACGGTTTCACTTCCTGCCGGGGGCACCGCGGTCGCCCAACTGACCTCGGTCAACATCGACCCAGGCGGTGGTCCTCTCGGTGACTCCTGCGTCGTCGACCACGGCACCGGCTATTTGGTTACACCGCCGCACTCCTACACGCCGATTCCGGTGGATGTCTCCGGGGTACCCGCGTGCACAAACGGCACAGTGTGGATGACAGCTGGCCCGGTAACGGCGCCTTAGCTCGGCGTCAGGCGGGGACATGACCCCCGCCTGACGAGCGACGACCTAGAAACCGGTGCAGAGGTGGCTCCACTGGGTACCGGCACCCGGTCCCCACTGCAGCAGATCCACAACGTTTGCGCCGGCGTTGCCGTTGATCGCGAACACGTACTTGGATCCGCTCGCAGCATCGGTGACCGTGATGCGCGTCATGTCTCCTGCGCCCAAATCGTTGTAGCTATCGACCACGGCCGACGGATATGCGGCCAGGACCTCGGCCTGAGTGCTCCCCACGCCGACGCCTTCAGCGTTGCGTGGGAAGTTTGCCCCGCTGGTCGCCAAATAGTAGTTCGTGTAGAAGAACGTCGTGCCAGCGGAAGGATCGCGGGAGTCGAGGAATGCACTCGTGGTGGCGAGCTCCGTGTTCCACACGGAGCCGTACCAGGGGCATCCGTCGTAGGGGCCGACCGGCATGTGGAGTTGCGCACTCATTTCTGCCCACGAGGAACCGATCGTTGCGGCGTGGAAAAACGTGAAGCCGAAGTCAGGTTCGGCGACAGGCTCCGGCGTCATGGTAACGGTGACGGTCGGTACCGGCTCCGGCGTGCCCCCACCTGATGGGGTGCCCCCTGGCGTGCACCCGGCAAGAAGAACGATGGCGGCAAGAGCGCCAGCAGTTAGTGTGGTGGTCCGTTTCACGATCACTCCTTGGTCGTTGTGCAAAACTGTTCTCTCATCGTTCGACGTTCGCCGGCGGGCGCGAGGTTGACACGTCGTGGCTGGTGAACAATGTACCGGGTTGCGACTCAGTTTTGGGGGCGGGTTTCGGCTTAGTCCTGCAGGTTTGGCGCTTGTCCTGCGCTCTACGGGGTATCCGATGCAGCGATCGCCCTCGTGATGGCGTTGAGGGAGTCGGTGAGATCATCGGTATCCGTGGTCCAGTTGCTCACCGAAATGCGCAGAACGTCGCGGCCGGACCACCGAGACCCTGACATCCAGGTGATGCCGTCCTCGAGCAGTCGTTCGGTAATGTCCTTGGTGCGCTCGTCAGAGCCGAAGCTGACACACACTTGAGTGAACTCGACGTCGTTGAGAACGTCAACGCCTGGCAGTTCCCGGAGAGCTCTAGCAAATTCCTGCGCGTGCTCGACAAAACGCTCCACCATGGTCGTGACACCAGAGCGACCGAGCGAACGCAGTGCTGCCCAGACGGGAACCCCGCGAGCCCGGCGAGAAAACTCGGGAACCTTGTCGAACGGGTCGCCTGGGCCCAGATCGTCATTCAGAAGGTAGCTCGTGTGAACTCCAAAAACCGAGCGCACCACTTCGGGGCGGGATACGATCGCCACACCGCAGTCGTACGGAACATTGAGCGTCTTGTGCGCATCCGTAGTCCACGAGTCGCACGTTTCAATCCCGTCCAGATGGTGGCGGAGCGAGGGGCTCACCGCGGCCCACAGTCCGAAGGCGCCGTCAACGTGAACCCATGCTCCATGAGCGTGGGCGATGGCGGCCGCTTCCCTGATCGGGTCGAATGCGCCCGAATGGAGGTTGCCAGCCTGAAGGCAGACGATAGCGGGGCCAGCGACTTTTTCCATGGCTTCTGCCAACGCCGCAGGGATGATCCGACCCTGGTCGTCCACATCGATGGGAATGGGTACGCCGAGCCCCAGATATTTGAGGGCCAGATCGATTGTGGCGTGCCGATCCGCGCCGACGAACACCGACACCTTCGGGGCACCGGTCAGCCCATCGTTGTCAAGGTCCCAGCCCGCCTGAGTCAGAACGTACTGGCGCGCCGAAGCGAGGCCGACGAAGTTCGAGATCGTGGCGCCGGTCGTAAATCCGACGTCCGATCCGGCTGGGAGTCCAAGCAAATCAAGCAGCCACGTTCCTGCCGCGCCTTCGATGGCCGCGGTCGCTGGGGTTGCACGACGCATTGCGGCATTTTGGTCCCAAGCGCTCACAAGCCAGTCGGCGCCCATCGCGGCAGGTAACGTGCCGCCAATGACCCAGCCGAAGAATCGACCTGACGGCATTGACATGAGGCCAGGTTCGGCCTTCTTCGCGAGCTCGTCCACGACGGATGCCGCATCCAGCGGTCCGTCCTGCAACGGCACGGCGAATTCGGCCGCCAGATCGTCCGCGGTTGCGGTGGGACACACCGGTCGAGTGTCCATCGAATCCAGCCATTCGAGTGCGTGCTCGTGCGCACGAGCGAGTGCAGCACGATATTCGTCAACGTGGTCTGTCATGGACACAGTGTAGGGGGGACCATTTTTGAAGGAGCAAAATAGAGGCGTGAACACCGTTCTTGTGACCGGCGCGACCGGCACCTTGGGCACCCCAACCACAGACCAGCTGCGACGAGACGGCCACGAGGTTCGCGCCTTGAGCCGGAAATCAGTCGCCGGACTGACCCATGGCGACTTACTCACCGGTGATGGCATCCGGGACGCGATGTCCGGAGTCGATACCGTCGTGCACCTTTCGACGGGCAAACGGGATGTCGACCAGGCGAAAGCGGCGATCGGCGCTGCCGTCGAAGCCGGGATCGGACATTTCGTACTTATCTCCATCGTCGGCGTCGAGGACATACCTCTTGGTTATTACCAAGGCAAAGTGCAGATAGAAAAGTACCTCGCGGAATCACGCCTTCCGCACACGATTCTCAGAGCGACGCAGTTTCACCAGTTTGTTGACGGCATCTTCGCGGCTCAGAAGTTACTTCCGGCGATCATTGCGCCAAAGTTTTCTTTTCAGCCGATCGCCACAGAGGACGTCGCGATGCGGCTGGCCGAACTTGTCGCGGAGGGGCCGTCCGGTCGTGTCGCCGACATCGGAGGTCCTGAACAGCTCTCAGCACGGGACCTCGCACAGAGGTGGAAGAACGCGAAGCGCCTTCGCCGGCCCGTTTGGACCGCTGGCGTCCCGGGAAAGATCGGGAAGGCGTTCGCCGCAGGACACAACCTCGTGCCGGGCGCGCCGTACGGCACGGCGACGTTTGAGGAGTTCCTCGCCGCACGGTACCGGGTCTAGCGACGCTCCTCGCCTAGGCGAAGCGTCGTGCGGATCGTTCCTTCGCCTTTGCCGCTTCTACCGCCCTGTCCTTGGGCGGAGTTGTCGCGACAAGGCTCTCCAGCAAATGCTGAGTTGCGTGGGCGACATCGTGGACTGCGCGTTCGAACGCGTCAGTGTTTGCCTTTGACGGCTTGGTTGTTCCGCTGATCTTGCGCACGTACTGAAGCGCGGCAGCGTGGATTTCGTCGTCCTTCGCTGCAGGCTCGAAATTGTGGAGAGTATGAATATTGCGGCACATGCTGAGAGGGTAGCGCGCCCCACCGACCACGTGCGGAAATCAGCAAATTGAGCTATGCCGGTGGCCACACTCCGATGATGACGGCCATGACAACGATCGTCACAAGCTCGTGCGCGATGTTCAGCACGGTCAGCCCGCTCGGTCGATTGTCGAAAGCGTCGTGAGTGATGAATCGTGCGGCGGTAAAACCGGCCCACAGGACGATGCCGGTGACGACGGCAGCCCACAGGAATCCGCCGCCATAGAAGTCCCAGGAGATGTAGGAGGCACCGGCGAGAACCCAGGCGGTGACGAAGCTCACCAGAACCGTGGTCAGGATGGGACCGAACGCGTCACTGGCCTTACCCGATGGCGTGATGCCAGCCTTCTTCATCCAATAGTTGCCGAACACTTTCGGGGTGTACCAGATCGAACCGACCACCATGCTCGACAGGGTGGCGAGGATGACGGCCCAATAATTAATTGCGGGAATCATGAGGATCCTTTCAGCGTCGTTGCTGGTTCGGTGTTCGAATCATAGTCCTCGGCTGCGTGCGGTGTCAGTGGCCGGATGCCAGCTCAGCTGTCTCAATATCGGCTGCCTCGGCGTCGGGGCGCCGGATGAAAGCGGCGATGGGTATCGCGAACAAGGACAGGACCGCTCCAGCGAAGAATGCCGCCTGGATGCCGCTCGCCGTTGCCGAAATTGCTTCTGCGCCGTCAGCCACTCTGGTGGCGGCGACGGCCGCCATGATCGTCACAAACAGGGCAGTCCCGGCAGCGCCGGCCACCTGCTGGACGGTTCCGACGATCGCACTTCCGTGGGAGTACAGGTCGGGGGTGAGTGCGGCGAGGCCGGAAGTAAACAGCGGGGTGAAGAGGAGTGCGAGGGCGAACGACAGGCTGATGTGGGCGATGAGCACCCACCACCAGGGCGTGTTCTCGGTGAACAGCGCCATGCCCCAGAACACGATGCTGACGAGCACGGATCCGGTGACCACGAGGAAGGTCGGGCCGATCCGGTCGTAGGTGCGCCCAACAAACGGAGCGAGAAGGCCCATCACAAGACCGCCGGGCAGGAGCAGCAGACCGGTCCCGAGGGTATCGAGTCCCAGCACGTTTTGCAGGTAGATGGGGAGCAGGATGATGGTGCCGAAGAGGGCCAGCATACTGACAGCGATCATGGTGATGGCAAGGGTGAACTGTCGCGAACGAAATGTCCGCAGATCGAGCAGCGCGTCATTGCGACGCTGCAGAAACAGCTGGCGCAGGACGAAAATGGCCAGGGCGACAATCCCCACGCCGAGAGGGATCCAGCCGAGGAGTGGATTGCCTCCGCTGGCTGCGGCACCGAGGTTGCTCAAGCCGTAGACGAGACCGCCAAAGCCGAATGCGGAAACAATTACCGAGAACACATCGAAGTGGGTTGGTTTCGGAGTCGTGACATTCGGGATGCGGGCGAGGCCGAGCGCGAGCGCGCCGAGGGCGATCGGGAGTACCAGGATGAACATCCATCGCCAGTCCAGCACGCTCAGTATGAGACCCGAAATGGTGGGACCGAGTGCGGGGGCAACGGAGATGACGATGGATATGTTTCCCATCGTGCGGCCGCGACTTGCCGGGGGAACGAGCGTCATCACAGTCGTAAAGAGCAGCGGCATCATGATGGCGGTGCCGCACGCCTGCACGACGCGAGCGGCGACGAGTACGGGGAACCCGGGCGCGACGGCCGCAAGGAGCGTACCCGCGCTGAACAACACCATGGCGGCGATGAACACGGGGCGCGTGTTGAACCGTTGGATGAGCCACCCGGTGATCGGGATGACAACGGCCATGGTGAGCATGAACGCCGTGCTGAGCCACTGGGCGGCACTCGCATCGACCTTGAGGTCGCGCATGAGCACGGGAATGGCGACACCCATGATGGTCTCGTTGAGGATGACCACAAAGGCGGAGACGAGCATGAGCCCGATCACGAGACGGTTGCGGGCAGACGTTTGGGCCTCGTCGCTGGCGTCGGCGAAGTTTGGGGTAGTGAGGTCAGTCAAGTGAGGCTCTCAGGGTGGGGAGGTGGTTCGTGCTCTCAGCGGCACGGGTGATGCAGAGTGAGAAAAGCATGCCATGGCCCGCAGACATCGTCATGGCGCGAAGTTCAATGTAGATGATTGAACCGGTCAAGACAAGCCGGATTGATTTCACGAACTGTTACTCGGCGTTTCGCCGTGTGACGTCATGAAACGACCCAAGCAGGACTTTCCGGTTAGCGTCCGATCATGACACTCATTGACACCATTTCCGTCCCGTCCATTGACCCATCCGACCGCGCCAGCCGACTCGCAACAGCGGGCACCGCGTGGGCCGACCGCATCGCTGGCGACCCCACCTCAGCACAGTTGACGTATCGCCTGCGGGGGAGCGGCGAGGGTTCTGTGGCCACGCGAATCACCGCTGGCCGACACGAATTCCTCATCGACGAACCCGCAGCACTCGCCGGTGATGACCTCGCCGCGAGCCCCGTCGAGTTCGCGCTCGCTGCTCTCATCTCCTGCCAGGTTGTGGTGTACCGCCTGTACGCGAACGCTCTCGGCATCCAGGTTGACGAAGTGGATGTGGTCGCCGAAGGCGACCTGGATGCCCGCCGCCTGTTCGGCATTAACGAGGACGTTCGCGCCGGGTTCGGCGCCGTGCGCCTCGCGATCACCGTCACCGGGCCAGAGACCGCAGAGCGCTACCAGGAGCTCAAGGACATCGTCGACGCGCACTGCCCGGTGCTCGACCTGTTCGCAAACCCCACTCCGGTTGAAGTCACGGTCGCGAAGGGCTAGCCTGCCGCCCCGCCGGCACCGCTGCAGACTATGACCCGGTTTGTGTCTCATGACGCCGAACGTTCGGCGTCATGAGACACAAACGGCCGCACGGTCGTGCGCGTGACCGCAAAAAGGAGCCGGGCACGTGGCCCGGCTCCCCGAATGCGCGAGACAAGTCGCGACTACGTAGTGGTAGCTACGCGCTATTGCTCTTGGTGGCTGCTTTCGCCTTTTTATCGGCGCGCTTCTCCTTTAGAGACTTAGCTGCCGCAGTCTTGTTGCTGCTCTTCTTGGGCGATTTGTCTGCCATAAGGCACTCCCTCCCTCGGAAGCACGATCGGCTTCGGTTAGTCCCGACCTTACGCCAACCTGGGAGGGATTGCATCCGACGAACTCAGTCAGGGGAAATTCCCCGCAGGGTTTCAGGGACGGAGCAACACTTTCGTCGCCCGACGCTCATCCATCGCGGCATAGGCGTCTGCGACATCCGCAAGCGGAAGCTCAAGATCGAACACGCGGCCGGGCGTGAGCGTACCGGAGAGAACCTCCGGGAGTAGCTCCTCGATGTAACCCCTCACCGATGCAACGCCACCCCGCACGCCAACGTTCGTGTTGAACAGGGTGCCGATCGGTAATTCGGGGCCGCCAGCAGGTACGCCGACGTAGCCAACCATGCCGCCCGGGCGTGCAGAACGGATGGCCTGGTCCATGGATTCTTTGGTGCCAACGCATTCGAGAACGCAGTCTGCACCAATCCCGTCAAAGAGTTCCTTTACTTTGGCGACTCCGTCGTCTCCGCGCTCTTCGACAACATCTGTGGCGCCAAACTCCCGGGCGATCGCCTGCCGGTCTGCGTGCCGAGACATGGCGACGATGCGCGATGCGCCAAGTCGGTGGGCGGCAAGGATTGCGCACAAACCAACGGCGCCGTCACCGACCACCGCGACAGTGCTGCCCTCGGTGACGCCAGCGGAGAGCGCAGCATGATGACCGGTGCCCATGACATCCGCGAGGGTGAGGAGGTGCGGGACGAGTGCGGCATCGGGGACGTCGGGGGTGGCGACAAGCGTGCCGTCCGCGAGCGGTACTCGCACGCGCTCGCCCTGGGCACCATCCACGAGGTTGCCGTCGCGGTCGTTGGCGCCCCACCATCCACCGTTGAGGCAGGACGTGCTCACGCCGTTTCGGCAGTTGATGCAGGTGTTGTCGCAGTAGTAGAACGGCGCGATCACGAAGTCGCCCACACGCACGGTTTCGACCGCTGTCCCGACTTCTTCGATGATCCCGACGAACTCGTGACCAATGCGGTGCGGTTCCTTCGTTGGCGCGATTCCCCGGTATGGCCACAGGTCCGAACCGCACACGCAGGCTGCAACAACCCGCACAATGGCGTCTGTGTCGCTCTGCAGAACGGGGTCGGGCACCGTTTCGAGTCGGATGTCCCTGGCCCCGTGAATGATCGTTGCTTTCATTCTTGCCAGTCTACGGAGGCGCGATCGGTGTCGCGATCAGGTGGGGCGCGCTTGGTTGGGGGACTGGCTAGAACCGTCGCGTGAACGGAAGCGGTTTGCGCATCCGGATCAGCAGGAGAATCGGGATGAGCACGTAGGGAAGGTTGAACAGGAGGAACTTCACCGGGTTGGGCGTCAGGAACTCCGGCTCGCCGAAGAACTCGACACCGAAGACAATGATGCCCGTGATGACCGAGATTGCCGTCGCGTAGATGACGCTAGGCAGCTGGATCCAGTTCCACGCTTTCACGATGGAGACGACGAGGAGCACATAGAACACGGGGTAGACAAGGGCGGAGAGCCCGGTGACGATCCGCATCCACACCGGCGGATTCAGGAACAGCGGGTCGGTGTCGTGCGCGTACCAGTAGTTGGAGTTGACGAAGAAGTTGCTGGACGGCTCACTGAAGTCGACGCCGATGGTCGGCAGAAGGTCGCTGATGAGGGACGTGACGGTGAACAGCGAAAACACGACGAGGAAGAAGATGTCGATCTTGCGTTCGCGAAGGGGCAGGTTTTTCATGACTGCGAGATTACCGCCGGGTGTCGAGTGGCCGTGAACTTGGTGAGAAGTCGGGCCTCGAAGCGTGCGTCGGCGTAGCATCGAAATTACCCGGCACAGCGCACCAGGTGGGGAGTTGATGTACATGAAAGTCCAGTCTCTGGAAGCGAACGCCGCGGTTAGCTCAGACACCACGAAGGACACCGTGGACGCGCCAAGCGCGATCATCAGTTACGGTGGCAGGCTGTATCGTTGCAGCCCGGAAATGGCGCGCATCTTTCTCAAGCACGCACGCGAGGTGATTGAGCGCGGTGACGAACAACTCGTGCCGCTCCTGCACAGCGGCGGAATTGAGTTGCTCTTCGTATCGCGCGTAACGCCGTACTCCCTCTCCGAACCGGAATGAGGATGCTGCGGCGGAATCGGGTAAGAATGAGTGGATGCGCCTTCGCAACCTGACGCCACTCGACGTCCCCACAATCCTTGCCCTCAACAACGACGCGGTGCCGGCCGTGCCTGAGTCCACCGGGGTCGAACTTGCCGCGCTTTTGGTGGCGAGCTCTTTCGGCTTCGCCGCAGTGTCAAAGGAGGAGCTTCTCGGCTTCGTCATCGGTTTTGAGCCGGGTAGCGATTACGCGAGCCCGAACTATCGCTACTTTGAGGATCGGGGAACTGACCACCTCTATGTCGATCGGATCGTGGTTGCCGAAAGTGCGCGCGGTATGCGGGTAGGTCAAACCCTCTACAGGCGGGTCATCGATCTCGCGGTGGAGCAGGGTCGCGATGAGGTCACCTGCGAGGTCAATACTGACCCGCCAAATCCTGGCTCGCTCGCGTTCCACTCCCGCATGGGTTTCAAGGAAGTGGACAGGCAGGACAACGGATACGTGAAGGTCGCACTTCTCGCCCGTCCGCTGAGTTAATTTTAGGCGTCGCCCTTGCGCGGCTTGACCGTTTCCGCGCTCACCATCCAGGCGAACTGCTCGAGCTTTCCGATGATCCCGTGCAGCATGTCTGCTGTGGTTGGATCTTCGGCATCCACCGCGTCGTGAACTCTGCGCGCAGTGTTGGATACACCGTGCAGGCGTTCACTGATCAGGGTGACGACCTCTTTCGTGTCCACCTGGCCAGAGGGGTACTTGGCGAGGCTCGAGTCCTTCGCCACGGTCTCGGAGCGACCATCCGGGATGGCCTCTAGTGCGCGCATCCGCTCGGCAATTTCGTCGGCGTGGGTGCGAGCTACCGCAATGATTTCGTCGAGCTGGAGATGGAGCCCGCGGAAGTTGGACCCGACAACGTTCCAGTGGGCTTGCTTGCCTTGGATCCCCAATTCGATGAGGTCAACGAGCACGGCCTGGAGGTTGGCGGAGAGTTCTTTGCTTGCTTTCATGGTGGCGAGAGTACTCCCGAATTCTCCGCGGTGGCTGAAGATTGTTTGTGCCACAACCTGTCCTGCACAGGAAATACAGAGGTTCGCACTTCACACTGGTTTGAGGGGAAAAGGGAGCGCACGCTCACCACTGTGAGACTTCACCAGTGCAGGGTCCCGTTTCCTCCAGTGCTCAGCAACCCGCCGTGTGGGAGTTGAGCGCCACCTCAGAGCGCACCGACGCGCGATTGCCCACTTGCCTGCCGCAGCGAAATTTCGCTGGCGTGCAACGAAACGGAAGATCTCACTCAGTGCCCAAAGATTCAGTCCCGCCTGCTCACCGTGCCCGGACCTCGTCCGGCCGCTTTGCGCGTCGTCCGCTCCCCGGCCTCAACGGACGTGCTGTCCGTCATCTTCGGCAAGTGCGATCCGTGCGGTCGGTTCTGCAGACTTTCGTCTCCTCACTCGCCGCCATTGGACTGATGATCGGCGTGAGCATTGCGGTCCCCGCCTACGCCGAAGTGGCGACGGCAGCGCAGGAGCCGCCCACGCAGGTTCTCACGGTTGCCAAGACAGTGACGGCTCCCGTTCTTGAACGGGACGACTACACCGTCACAGCACCACCGCCATTGCGCTGGCCGCTCGACAACCTCAAGTTGGCGGACGGATTCGGGGCACGGGTTGCACCCTGCAGCGCCTGCTCGTCATTCCACGAAGGTGTCGACTTCGATCCTGGCTACGGCGCAACGGTGTACGCGATCGCTGCCGGCGTCGTCGTCGAGACCGACAACCCGAACTACGCAGCGCTGGGAACCTATGTGGTGATCCGGCACGTCATCGACGGCACCACGATCGACAGCGTGTATGGTCACATGCAATCCGGGTCGATGCCGCTCGCCGTGGGAGACACCGTGAAGGTCGGTGAGGCCATTGGCCTCGTCGGCTCGACGGGCGCAAGCACCGGCCCTCACCTGCACTTTGAGCTGCGCATCAACGGTTCGGCAATCGACCCACTGCCTTGGATGCACGCCCGACTTGGATAGCGGTATAACTCCGAGTCTTTAGCGGCTACATTGGGGACTCATGCCCCCGGTAGCCCCCACAGTGTCGATCGTCATTCCCGCGTATAACGAGGAAGCGACGATCCGCGCCTGCGTGGTTGCCGCGATCTACCAAACCGTACCGGCGAGAGAAATCATCGTTGTCGACAATCGGTCGACCGATGGAACCGCCGAGATAGTCCGGGCACTCCAACGAGAATTTCCGAACAGCCCGCTTCAGTACACTCAGCAAAACGAGGAGCAAGGGCTGGTCCCAACACGCAACTTCGGGTTTGATCATGCACAGGGCAGCGTGATCGGTCGAATCGACGCGGACTCCGTAGTCGAACCAAACTGGGTCGACGAAGTGCAAAAGGCGTTCCTCGACGACAACGTTGCCGCGGCAACTGGTCCAGTGCTGTACTACGACATGCCGATGCGACGCATTGGCCTCAAAGCGGACGATCGGGTTCGCCGCTTCATTCTTAAACTTTCCCGCGACTATCACTTCCTGTTCGGAAGCAACATGGCGATCAGACGTTCAGCCTGGTTGACGATCCGGGATCAAACCTGCCGCGATGAAGCGGATGTCATGCACGAAGATATCGACCTGTCCATTCACCTGGCGCAGGCGGGGCTCGTCGTGGACTACGTTCCCACGATGGTGAGTGGAATGTCAGCGCGCCGACTTGAGGATTCTCCCCGCGACTACGCCTATTACGTTCGACGCTTTGAGCGCACGTACGCGCGTCACGGGTTGAAGAATCCTGTGCTCCGCGCCCCGATGCTGGTGTTTTTTGCCATCTATCCCTTCGCCAAGGCGATTCGTGCTTTTCAGAACCGGCGACTCACTCACGCGGCGTGACCAGCGGGCCAAGCCCGAGTGTCATCGCGTGCCGTTAGCCTGACACTGTGGGCAGACAGGACGGCAGTACGCGGCAGGTGAGCGCGGATTCCGTCGACAGTTCGACGGCCACCATCCTGCACGTTGACCTGGATGCGTTCTTCGCGTCGGTGGAGTTGCTTGAACGCCCCGAGCTTGTCGACAAGCCGGTGGTGGTCGCGCACAACTCGGCCAGATCCGTGGTGACAGCAGCGAATTATCCGGCACGCAAGTTCGGGGTTCGCTCGGCAATCCCTTTGGCGCGGGCGCTCAAACTCTGCCCGAGTGCCGTTGTACTCGAACCGCACTTCGAGAAGTACCGCCACTATTCACACCAGGTCATGGCAATCTTCGATGACATGACTCCGCTCGTCGAGCGGCTCGGAATTGATGAGGCGTTTCTTGATGTTGCCGGCGCCCGAGGGGTGATCGGTTCGCCCGCGGAGGTCGGTGCGCTCATCCGCGCCCGGGTTCATGCGGAGACCGGTTTGGCGTGCTCGGTTGGTGCGGCAGCCACCAAGTTCGTCGCGAAGCTTGCTTCCGGGCGAGCTAAGCCAGACGGACTCCTGGTCATTCCGAAGTCAGAAACTCTCGCGTTCCTGCACCCCTTGCCGGTGGGTGCGCTGTGGGGCGTTGGAGCAGTGACCGAGAAGATGCTCCTTGGTCGCGGACTTCATACGATCGGTGACATTGCCGAAACGCCGCCCAACGTGTTGCGGCGGATCGTGGGCGAGGCCGGGGGGCGAAAGCTCCACGATCTCGCGAATGGTGTTGATCCGCGTTCGGTCACTCGCGTTGTTGCCGAAAAGAGTGTCGGTCACGAGGTGACGTTCGAAGTGGACATTGCGGATGCCGCAGTGCTGCGGAGGGAGCTGCTGCGGTTGGCCGTGCAGGTGGGAAGTCGGTTGCGGGCATCCGGCCAGGAGGGTCGAACCGTGGTTCTCAAGCTTCGCTACGCCGACTTTACGACGATCACCCGCTCCAGAACTCTCGCCGAGCCCACGGACGTCGGACGCCGCATCGCCGACGAAGTGCGGGAGCTCTATGACGCGGTTGGCCCGCATCCGCCCGTGCGACTCATCGGCATGCGGATGGAACAACTGGGAGAGGCCGGGAGCAGCCCGTCGGGTTTGTGGGACGAGGATGAGGACTGGCGCGGCGCCGAACGCGTGATCGACAGTGTGGGGCAGAGGTTTGGCAGTGACCTCGTGCGCCCGGCATCACTCTTGAAGCCGTCACGAGAGTCTGGCCCGTCGAAACGCCGTCCGCACTTGTGACCCGCGTGAGCAACCGTACTCAGGCGAGCTGCGGCACGACCTCTCGCGCGAGGAAATCGAGGTGGTCGAGGTCGTGCAAATCCAGAATCTGGAAATAGATGCGCGTGACGCCGAGCTCGGTGAGCGCGCCGATCGTGTCGACGACTTCCGCGGCAGTGCCGGCAAATCCGCCGCCTTCGCGAATCGCCGCAACATCGCGTCCAATCGCTGATGCCCGGCGCTCGGCGTCGGCTGTCGTGGCGCCAACGGCGGCCGCTCCTGGTACGGAGAACGTGAGCGTCGCCGGGTCGCGACCGGCCTCCTCGCACGCCGCGCGCACCCCCGCGATCCGCGACGTGACATCCGCCAGCGTGCCAAACGTCGTGTTGAATTCAGAGGCGTACTTCACCGCCAGAGCCGGCGTCTTCTTGGCGCCGCCCCCGCCAACAATAATGGGAACGGATGGCTGCACGGGCTTAGGCAGTGCAGGGGAATCGACGAGGGTGTAGTGCTCGCCGGCAAAGCTGAAGTGTTCGCCAACCGGCGTGCTCCACAGTCCGGTCACAATCGCCAACTGTTCCGCCAGCAGCCCAAACCGCTTCTCGGGGAACGGAATCCCGTAAGCCGTGTGCTCCTTCTCAAACCACCCGGCACCGAGACCGAGCTCGATGCGACCGCCCGACATGGCGTCGACCTGTGCCACCTGAATCGCGAGGATGCCCGGGTAGCGAAACGTGGCGGAGGAGACGAGCGTACCCAGCCGGATGCGACTGGTCTCGCGGGCAAGACCGGCCAGGGTTGTCCAGGCATCCGTGGGGCCGGGCAGACCGTCGGATTTTCCCATCACGAGATAGTGGTCGCTGCGGAAGAACCCGTCAAAGCCGAGTGTTTCGGTCGCTTGGGCAACGGCGAGAAGTTCGTCGTAGCTCGCGCCCTGCTGTGGTTCGGTGAAAATGCGAAAGTCCATGCCTCCACCTTGCCACGTATACTCGGAGGCGAACACGGGAGTCCGGTGAGCCGGGCTGAGAGGAAGCTGATCGAAGCTTCGACCGTCGAACCTGATCTGGATCATGCCAGCGCAGGGAGGACAATTCTCATCAATCCCGTGCCATTTCCTCAAGTGAAAGGGCACGAACAGTGACCAGTACAACAACACCCAAAACACATTCAGCTACGCCGCGTCGTTCGATGCGCTGGCGGGTCGTGGATATCGTCGTTGCGAGCGTTATCGCTGTCGCGAGTAGCGTCGTCTTCTTCGCCTGGAATATTGCCCACGACGGCGTGACGGCTCCTCTCAAGGCACTTCTGCCTGGGCTCCAAGCATTGGACGGAGGAATGTGGTTGTTTGCCGGAGTGCTCACCGCCCTCGTGGTGCGCAAACCGGGCGCGGCAATTTACGGGGAGGTTGTCGCCGCGGTGATCTCTGCACTACTTGGTAGTCAATACGGTGCCACCGTGCTCTTAAGCGGACTCGTACAGGGACTCGGGGCAGAACTGGTATTCCTCGTGTTCCTCTACTCAAGTTGGCGTGTCTGGGTCGCCATCCTTGCGGGAATCGGAGCGGGCATCGCCAAAGCCATCACGGAACTCGTGATCTGGTACCCGGGAGCGGACACCCTGTTCATGACGGTGTACGTCATCGCCTCCATCGTGAGTGGGGCTGTGATCGCCGGATTCCTTTCGTGGCTGACTGTACGAGGGCTCGCGAAGACCGGCGCGTTGGACCGCTTCTCCGCCGGACGAGAGATCACGAAACGCGTCTGATGGCTTCCCGCGTCAGCGCCAGCGGTTGGGGTTGGCGGCACGCCTCGCGAAAGCAGTGGGCCGTCAGCGACCTTGACTTGACCATCGAGCCGGGGGAGCGTGTGCTGCTTCTCGGAGCATCCGGTTCGGGCAAGTCCACCCTGCTGCAGGCACTGGCCGGGGTACTCGGTGGAGCGGACGAGGGCGAGACTGCGGGTGAACTACTCGTGGACGGCGTGCCCCCGTCCGCGCTGCGGGGGAACGCCGGGCTCGTGCTTCAGGATCCTGACAGTCAGGTGATTCTGTCGCGGGTGGGTGATGATGTCGCGTTTGGATGCGAAAACCTTGGAGTGCCGCGCGAAGAGATTTGGCCGCGCGTGCGCGACGCTCTGGCCGAAGTGGGATTGGATGTCGCCCTTGACAGGTCGACGTCCGAACTCTCCGGAGGTCAAAAACAGAGGCTCGCGCTCGCCGGAGTTCTTGCCATGCGTCCCGGACTTCTGCTCCTGGATGAGCCAACAGCGAACCTTGATCCTGAAGGGGTGCTGGACGTTCGTGATGCGGTAGCGCGTGTTCTGGACGCGACGGGGGCGACGCTCGTGGTGGTTGAACATCGGGTCGATGTATGGCTCCCGCTCGTGAATCGAGTGGTGGTGATTTCGCCGGACGGCGGGCTTCTCGCCGATGGGCCCCCGGACGCGGTGCAGACGGCGCGTGGCCGAGAGCTGGCGGATGCGGGGGTGTGGGTGCCAGGGCATCCGCCCGCCGTGCCCGCCCGCAACACCTCGCGCGGGAATGCACTGCTGTCGGCGCAGGGGCTCACCGTGGGGCGCGCCGCCGGCCGCGCGATGGGAAGCGAGTCGACGGCAGGAAACGTGGCGTTTTCCCGCGCCGGACTTGACGTCACGGTCCACGCAGGAACCACTCTGGCGATCACCGGTGCGAACGGCTCGGGGAAGACCACCTTGGGTCTCACCCTGGCTGGGTTGCTCCCGCCGCTTGCTGGTGAACTTGTTGCGAGTGATGAGCTGCGCAACGGTGCTGGGCCGCATCCGATTCAGTGGAAGTCGCGCGAACTTCTCACCCGGATCGGCACAGTGTTTCAGGAGCCGGAACATCAATTCTTGCGTTCGAGTGTGCGTGAGGAGCTCGCCGTTGGTCCTCGTGCGCTCAAAGTTCCCACTGCAGAGATTAACTCCCGCGTTGATGAACTTTTGCAGCGGTTGCGGCTTGACTCGCTCGCCGAAGCGAATCCGTTCACGTTGTCTGGAGGACAAAAACGTCGACTGAGCGTTGCCACCATTCTGGTGAGCCGGCCCCGCGTGCTCGTGCTGGACGAGCCGACCTTCGGTCAGGACTCCCGCACGTGGGCGGAACTGGTTGCGCTCCTCGGCGAACTCGTTGCCGACGGTCGATCGATCGTGGCGATGACCCACGATCAGTTGTTTGTGGAGGCCTGTGCCGACGTCGAGGTGCGACTGTGACGCATCCGTTTTCGCTCGTGAATCCGGTGGCGAAGCTAGGCTCAGCACTCCTTCTTGCCGTGTGCCTGATCCTGACTATCGACTGGGTTTCTGCGGGCACGGCACTCGTGCTGGAGCTTGCCGCGTTTGGCTTCCTCGGAATTCCGGCCAGACGATTTTGGTGGCGCACCTTGCCCGTATGGGTGGCAGCGCCCCTCACCGCCGTCACCATCCTGCTGTACGGCAAACCGTCGGGAACCATCTATTGGGAATGGTTGGCCGTGCGGATCAGCGACGGTTCGATCGACCTCGCGCTCGCAACGGCGTTGCGCGTACTCGCCATCGGGCTGCCGGCTGTGGTGCTCTTCATTACCGTGGATGCAACGGATTTGGCAGACGGACTTGCCCAGGTGTGGCGATTGCCAAGTCGGTTCGTTCTTGGCGCTCTTGCCGCCTTCAGACTTGTCGGCCTGTTTCTCGAGGACTGGCGGTTCCTGGAGCTCGCCCGGCGCGCGCGGGGTGTGGGGGACTCAGGTCGTATACGACGCATCCCCGGTCAGGTATTCGCCCTGCTCGTGCTGGCGATCCGACGCGGGAGCAAGCTCGCTGTTGCGATGGAGGCCCGCGGGTTCGGCGGGACCGGTGAACGAACCTGGGCTCGCGAATCCCGCTTCGGTTGGCGAGAGTGGATTGTCGTGATTGCTGGTTTGATAGTGGGCATGATCGCTCTTGGCGCCGCCATAGTCACCGGGCATTGGAACTTCATTGTCGGCTGACGACGTGAACCCACCGCCGCGAGTGAGCGATGAGGCTCCAGGCCCGCGTCGCCCAGACATCGTGCTCGTGGACGGGCGGAGCGGTTCGGGCAAGACCGAACTTGCTCGCGCGATGGTAGCGCAGATGCCCGCGCTGCAGTTGGTGCGCATGGATGATCTCTACCCGGGCTGGGGCGGGCTCGAGGCGGGAAGCCAGCACGTGCACGATTTCGTGATCACGGCATCCGTTCGACGCTGGCAGCGTTGGGACTGGGAAGACAACGCGCCGGCCGAGTGGCACGTTCTCGACCCTCGGCGACCGATCCTCGTTGAAGGATGCGGTGCGCTGAGCAGGGCGAATCGCGCGTTGGCTGCCCACGCCGTGTGGGTGGAACTGGACGAGCCGACGCGACGCGCCAGAGTGAGCATACGTGACGGTGACTCGTGGGCAGAACACTGGGCAGAGTGGGCCGCCCAGGAGCAGGCGTTCATCGACCGTGAAGACCCGCAGTCTCTCGCCGACACCGTGATTGACGGTACCGAAATTTCTTAGTGCTCAGCGGTGAAGTGCATCGTGAAGGGGGAGCCGACCGAAGTGGTCGTGAGGTTGTCTCCCGAGCAGACCACGGTCATGTCTGTTCCATCGCCGCCCTCGGTCGGTAGTGGCGTGTCCGAGGATGATTCCGTTCCGTTGATGTTGATCGTGTTCGACACCGTGAGGTTCGAAATCCAGTCACTGAAACGGATGACATTGGTGTCGCCGATCCATGCCCACTCGCCGTTCGCTGGACCAGTTTGATGCTGGGTGAGCGCGAGCGTCAGCCCATTGTCGAGTGGCGATACCACCACGTAGTTGACATCAGTCGTGCTGCCCATAGTGCCGGCCTCATCGAAGAACAGTTGCTGGCTGCCCTCTCCGGTCGCGGACGTGGCAGGGGAGCCGCTCGACTGAAGGTGTGCCAGAAGTTGCTGCGCTGCGTCCTGAACGTCGAGATTCCAGTTCTTGCCACTCAGGCATGCAGTGTCGGAGTGCCCGGAGGCGGTTCCACCGGACGAAGGGTCACCGCCCGAACCTGTGCCAGCACCGCACGCGGTGAGAGCCGCAACCAGGAGCACAGGAATTGCGATTGCGATGGTGCGCTGAATTGCCATTTTTCCTCCTCCGGAACCGGATGGGGTATCCGGGTCACCCACTGAGACGACGTGTGAGAGCGGGGTGGAGGTTGACATTAGCCCCAACCGAGCTTGTGAAGTTCCTCGTCGTCAATTCCGTAAAAGTGCGCGATTTCATGCACGAGCGTGACGTGAACTTGGTCTTTGAGTTCTTCAAGGTCGGCGCTGACGTCAAGCAGAGGTTCTCGGTACAGGATGATGCGGTCGGGCAGTTCCCCGAACCCGTACTGCCCCCGCTCGGTGAGGTTCACCCCGTCGTAGAGGCCGAGAGTGTCCAGGGACCCGTCTTCTGGGCGGTCCTCGACCACGAACACCACATTGTCGAGGCCATCGATCATGTCGTCGGGAAGCAGGTCGAGCTCATCAACCACGAGCTTCTCGAAGGCGTCCGAGTCCAGGTCGAGGTCAGGCATCGTCTGTGTCGATTTCTTGTGGAGCGTCCGGCCGGTCATCCACGGCCTCCACGAGCGAGTTCTGCAGAAAGCCGAGCCAGTCGTACAGGTCCTGGAGCACGGTGTCGCGGCCTGTGTCGCGCCCGGTGTCGCGATCGTCGTTGTCGTGCTCGTTGTTGTCCTCGTCGGATTCGATTCCCAGTCTCGTGGCCAGGGACAAGCGGATGTCGGTGAGACTCCGCAGCCACGCCCCAGCTTGCACGCTGTCGATGCGCAACTCGCCGGATTCGATCGCGGAAGACAACGTCACGATCACGGCATCCGCGTTCGCGACCTTACGATCAATGAGGCCGGACGCCGTGTAGCGGCGAAACTCCGCAGACGATGCGGGGTCGCCCGGGTAGGCATCCGGGAGCATCCGCAGAACGGCGGGGTCGCTGGCGTTTCCTTCTCTGAGCAACACAGAAACCTGGGAGGCAAGATTCTGAAGCAGGAGCGCTTCGTCACGGTCAAGTTTCGCGGTGATGGTGCCGTCGGGTTGCGCGGTGAACGCCTTCACGCATCGGCCTTTCCCATGGTCGCCCATAAACCGTAGTCGTGCATGGCTTCGACGTGGCGTTCCATTTCTTCGCGGGTTCCGGTGGCCACGACCGCACGGCCGGTGAGATGCACTTGCATCATCAGCCGCTCCGCCTCCGCCGGCGGGTAGCCGAAGTAGCTGCGGAACACGTACGACACGTAGGACATGAGATTGACCGGATCGTTGAGCACGAGAGTCACCCAGGGTGCGTCGAGCGCGCTGCGCTCACGCAGGTTGGTTTCCTCGATCGTGTCGGCCACAACCCCAGCCTACGACCTGAGAGGAAATCACTTGGGGTGAACGACGGGGCTCGAACCCGCGACATCCGGCTCCACAAGCCAGCGCTCTACCAACTGAGCTACGCCCACCATGCGCTGGGAAAACTTCCCCAGCAACGAATCACCATCCTATTACAGTCGCGGGGCGAAGTCCTCAACCACTGTGGCCGCGATTGCCTGAACTTCACCGGTGGTCGGGCCGGGGTCCCCGACAAACGCGGTTTTGCGGTAGTAGTCGAGCTCCCGGATCGACTCCAGAATGTCCGCGAGAGCTCGGTGACCGCCATCCTTTTCCGGAGCGTTGAAGTAGATTCGTGGAGTCCAGCGCCGAACCAGTTCCTTGATGGACGAAACATCCACGTTCCGATAGTGAAGGTGGCTGTCCACGCGGGGCATGTACTGAGCAAGGAACGCGCGGTCGGTCCCGATCGTGTTTCCGGCGAGAGGGGCCTGCTGCGGGGTGGGAACGAAACGGCGAATGTATGCGATGACGGCGTCCTCGGCCTCGTCAAGGCTCACCCCATCCGGGATTGCCTCAAGGAGCCCTGAGGACTCGTGCATGGACCTGACGAAGTCGTTCATGTGGGCGAGCGCTGTCGGTTCCGGGTTGATGACGATGTCGAATCCGGGGTCGAGAATATTCAGATCGAAGTCGGTGATGACCACAGCTACTTCGACGAGCCGGTCGAGGGTGACGTCCAAACCCGTCATCTCGCAGTCGATCCAGACGAGTCGATCATTGCCGTTTGCCATTGCTGAAGTCTACCGCCGACGCTCGATGGGCCCCGGCGTCTGCACGAGACGACGACTCGCGAACGTGAGTTGAACATTGCAACGTGCTTTGATCGCCCCAACGTGGTAGTAAGAGTGCATGAGCAATGAGACTCCCACGATCAACCATGGCGACGAGTACGTCGTCATCTATTCAGGCGGCCCGAACGACGGCCGTACCGACAAGCGAATCAGCACCGATGGCACGTGGGATTCGGAGATCACGGTCCTCACCGCCGTTGACGGCAAAGAGACCATGATCGACTATAACTTCGAGAGTTGGCGTGAACTGAGCGGTCAGTATTATGTGACCTACGTGTACGACAAAGAAGACAGCGAACCTGTTGAAGACCCTGAAGACCGGGGCGGTCGACAGTAGTTCACACCGGGGGGATGTCGTGAAACCAGGGAAATCATGGGCCGTTGGCCTTGTTCTCGCGGGGGCGGGACTCCTGGCCGGATGCGTGCAGGCACCCCACGTGCCGGTTGCCACGTTCGAGGTGGCCGGAGGAGAAACCTACAAGATCGAACTGGCAACTCCTGAGCTCGAGGCGCACGCGCGAGCACTTCTGGCTGGCGAAAACGTGTCAGCGATTCCGAACGGCATTGTGGTCCGGGATTCGCCGGGCGTTAACGTGCCGTGGTCATGGCACATCGACCCGGCAACTCTTGAGTTTGCGTTCGCGACGACCGAGGTATGTGACGGCATCCCGTCCTTCGTCGAGGACGAAATTGTTACCTCCGACTATTTCTGTCCATGGTCGGCGAAGGTCATCAAAGTCGAATAGCGCTCGCGTCGTTCAACGTCGCCACCGATTTACTCCGCTGAACTAGACGAGCAACGTCTCGCCGATGTACCCGCCCTGGGAGCACCCCGGGGGTATCGCGAACACGGCCGATCCAACCGGTGTGGTCCACTCATTGAGCAGGTCAAGCTGGTCGAGTCGCTCTTGAATGGGCGTGAACTGTCGGTCGACGTCCGCTTGAAATGCGGCAAACACGAGTCCGGAGTTGGAGAGTTCTCCGCTGTCACCCTGGCCCTCATAGTTGTATGCCCTCCGGTAGATGCGTTGTTCGATGTCCTCGCTGTGGGCCCGCCGCGTATGGGAAAACGCCGGGATGACGGGGAAACCAATCGCGGTTTTCGCGTCGAAATCCAGGTCGTCAAACTCGGCGGCCTCCCCGGTCGGCGTGCTGGTCAGCGGGGCCCCGTTGGAGAGGAACCGGCCTATGGCCTGTTCCCTGCCGGTGCGGTCTAGGCGGTCCCACTTGTCCAGGTTCATCCGGATGCGCCGAATGACGAGGCTCGAGCCGCCGGCAAGCCACCCTTCGGTGTTCCAGACGACGCGATCGAACTCCGCCGTGCCTGGGGTCGGATTGGCGGTTCCGTCCACCTGGCCGAACAGGTTTCGCATGGTCGTCCCAGGTTTCACCGAGCCGTGGGCGTTGCGGAAGCCCTGTTGGCGCCAACGTATAGCCGCAAAGCTTCTGGCGTCTTTGAGAAGCATCCGCGAGGCGTGGGCCACCGTGAGCCGGTCATCGGAGGCGACCTGAATGAAGAGATCGCCGTCGCAGTACTCAGGTTGGAGTTGATCGATGCTGAATGCCGGAAGCGCATGGAGCCACTGTGGCGGGTTGCCTTGGGCGCGCTCGACAAAGCGCGGGCCAAAACCGAACGTCACCGTGAGCCGCGCGGGGGAAATCGCCAACTCCGGTTCGGAATCGGCGAGCGCGGCTGCGCCCTGCGTGAGCCGGGCAGCGTCATCGGTGAGAATGGTCATCATTCGACGCAGACCATTCCGATCTGTCGTGTCGAGCAGGTCGAGGCCGAGGAAGAGCGCGTGCGCCTGGGCGTCGGTATCGATGCCAGCCTGGTGCGTTCCGTAAAAGGGGACGGTGTGAACGCCGTTCAACGGCTCCGAAACGGAAACAGGCGTGGCTGGTTCTTTGTTGAGGACGTAGTCGGCACCGATCGCCGCGGCCGCGCCGACCCCGGCGACGGTTCCCCCGAGGAGAAACTGCCGCCGAGTCGACGTGGCCCGTTCGGTGCGCGCGCCCTTGTCGGGCGCGCTCATTATTTGTCGCCCATATCCATGTCCATATCCGAGTCGCCTTCGACGTAGTTCTCGTTCGCGCCCGAGTAGTCCTTCACGGGTGCCGTGAAGTCGTACTGCGAGCCGTCGGAGAATGTGAGGGTGAACGTGACGTTGTCGCCAGCCATGACTGGGTGTGCGAGGTCCATCAACATGATGTGGTTGCCGCCGGGCTCCAGCGCGAGGGTCTTTCCGGCCCCAATGCTGAACCCGCCGTCAATTTCGCGCATGACCATGGCGCCCGATGAGTCGGCCACCGTTTCGTGCAGTTGAACCATCGGTGAGGCCTCGGTGGTCGCGGACACCACGGTCACGTCGGTGCCACCGGTGTTCATGAGCATGCCGAAGCCGGCAGACATCCCGGAGTCGGCTGCCTTGACCCAGGCGTCGGTCATCGTCACGGAGTCGGCCATCGTTGTGGCGACATCCTCGGCGGGGGTGGCTGGGGCATCCGCTGCCGCGCAGCCGGTCAGTGCGAGAAGCCCAGCACCAAGCAGTACGCCGACGTGGGTGATTGAGCGGTTAGTGATTTTCACAGATTTTGCCTTTCAGAGTTACTTTTTGCGTTCGCCGCGCGAGCGCGGCGTCGCAGGAAATAGATGAGGGCGAAGACGGCGGCCGCAATGGCGGCACCGCCTACCCGGATCAGCGCGGTCCGGATGGTGCGCTGGGTGTCCTGTGCGGCCTGATCTGGTTGTTCTGTCTGTTGTGTTTGCTCGGACGGTGCGTCACTCGTCGTTGCCGGCGCGGGTTCGGTTGCCGACGGGGTCGGCGTGGCCGTCTCGGCCACCGATGTCTCGTCGCCAATCCGGAACGGGATCACGCCGGAGATGGGGTGTCCATCGATCGAGACGACCTGCCACCGCACTTCATAGGCGGCAGCGGGCATGCCCTCGAGCAGTGCCGTGGTAACCACGCGATCCGTGACCACCGGGCTGCCGTCCACCCAATTGCGGCCAGCGGCATCCGCAACGATCACGATCGTGGAGTTACCTCCGAGAGTCAGAACATCGTTCGAGAACTCCAGAGTCACCTCAGTTGGCGCGACGTCGAGCTGCTCATCAACCTGCGGACTGCTGGCGATCAGTTGATCGTGGGCAAACGCTGGCACTGCCGGCGCAACCACGGCGGCAGCAACCACCACAATTCCCAGCACACTCAGGCGGATACGGGACATGGCACACACTCCTTCAACCATCCGAAGGGACGGCATTGATCGACACACGGCGCTGTCCAGCACGACTCGGCGTGACCCGAAGCGCGCTCGCAACTAGGCGCAGAGAACTAGGCGCAGAGAAACAGAAAGATTCAGACCGCGTGAGCGACGGGTGGACCGCGTCGCTGCAGTGGCGACAGTTCGAATCCGTCAGAAAGAGACGTGCTGGTCCAGCCGAGGCCGAGCGCCAGTTTTGCGGGAAGTGGAGTCGGCCGCACGAGGCCCGCAGTGAGTTTCCGACGAACCCATGCCACCATGTGCACCGCGAGTTCGCGCAGGCGCAGCAGCACGCGCTCGCCTCGGTACAGAGCGGCGATGGTGATGCCGGCGGCGATGGAGTGCGAAAGCCACATGGTCGGGCTGGCGTGCATCATCCCGGCCATGTCGCCCTCTGCGGCCGTCGACGGCAGAAATGTCACGTCGCTGTGCATGCTGTGGCCGAGCGTCGGCGAGACGCGAATTCCGCTGTTGAGGGGTGTACCCAGGACGAAGAGAGTGTGGAAGATCACCTGGCTTGCCGCGACGGAGATCGACAACCGCCAGAGGGAAAGTTTCTTCCCCGTGAGCAACACGGTCACCGAGAGCGACAGCACCAGTGGCACGAGGATTCCCAGTGCGGCTGGGATCGCTCCGCCGCCAAGTACGTGCGACACGAGTGCGACAAAGGTCGCCATGGATGCGGCAACGGCACTGCGCACAACGCGCATGGGCCGTGACGGGGTCATGCTTCTATTCTTGCAGGCGCGAGCGTTGCGCGGAGACGTGCCCCTGGTAGGAATCGAACCTACGACAAGCGGATTAGAAGGCCGCTGCTCTATCCACTGAGCTACAGAGGCATCCCGTTTAGGGTACTACGTCCCCGCCATTGCCCACGGTGCGGCGGTCGTGCCTTTTCGCGGGCGCTCAGCGCTCAGGGTCAGGCGCTGGATCGGTGTCTGGTGCCGGAAGTTGTACGCGCGCGGCCGGCTCCGGTATGGCGGGTACCGCTGCGGTTTCTGCCGCGTCGCGATGCGCATCCACGCCGGAGTTAAACAAGTCCTGACTGCTTTCTGACGCCTGCTGTTCTTCCCACGCTTTTTGCTGTGCGACGAGATCCTGGTCGTTGAGGGAGGCTTCGTACGCCCACGAATCCAAATCGTTTTTGAACAGCTTCTTGGCACGGCCGGGGTGCGTCTGCCATTCGATAAGTCGGTTCTTGAAGTCTTTCAACGATTGGGATGCCTGGAAGCTGAACGACACTGCCTGCTTCTTGAGCTCGGCCAATTCGTGAGTGGCCCAGTCGGCGGCCATTGCTGACCCGCTCAGGGGGAGGAGCCGCAATCGTACATCGCACTCGAGCGCAATATGATCCGCCTGCTGTTGCTCGGGGGCGGCGAGTGAATTCCAGTTTGCTGCGCGTCGAGCCGAGCCGATCATGGCGGTGACCGCCGCGGCGCGCTCGTCGCGGTCGTGCATACTCACAATGCGCTTCGTGGAGCCACGGCCAATGAGCGCGGCAATAATGCCGGCAACGAGGATGGCCACACCGGGCACAATGGCCGTCGAGACAACCTGTGATCCGGCGTCGGAGTAGAACCAGTAAACGAAGTTATCCCACCACTGCATAGGGGCACGTTACCTCTCGGAGGGGGCCGCGCCCGTCATTGGCTCGCGGTTCACCGGAATGCTCAGAGTAGCCGGGCCGTGCGGTGAACCCCAGAGTCAGCCAAACCGCAGGCAATCGACCGCGTCGTCGAAACTCCAGAACTCGCCGAGCGACACGAAACGTCGCTGCAGCACGATGAACCGCTTCGAACGGTAGCGGCGGCCGCGTGGGTCATCAAACCCCTCCACATATCCGAGCACGTCCCCGTCGGCCCGCGTGACGCGCCAGAGATCATCGTGCAGACGGATGAGGTTGATCCCGCGGCGGGGACGTGTTTCTGGTGTTGCGTGGCGATCGCCTGGAACTTCAAGAAGTGATGAACCGGCGAAGTCGAATGTGGTCATTCGTTCCTCCTGTGACGTTTCCGGCCGATCCGATAGGGACAACTCCAGACTAGGAACGACCTCCGACAATCGGCATCGGCTTGAATCGCCGATCACACGATGGCGTCGGTGTCCTCCGCCGTGATCGCGAGATCCGCCAGCACCACTTTGTTCACGCGCGCAGTTTGGGCGAGGATGATGCCGGCAAGAACGACCGCGGCTCCGCCTACCTGCAGTGCGCTCAGACCTTCGCCCAGCCACAGCCAGGCAACCAGAAACGCAAAAATCACCTCGGCAGAGGAAACCACCCCGGCCGCCGTCGCCGTGAGGTACTTGAGCGCCATGAGGGAGAGGAAGAAGGGCGCGAACGAGCCGAGAAGTACGTTCCACAGGAGCGGATAGATCAGGGGGAGCTCGATCGCGGACAGATTGCCACTCAACGACACCGGCGTAGTGAATATCGCCGGATCGATGTTCCACCATCCGCTGAACAGAAGCCAAAACACGGTGGCAGAACTCATCGTCCAGAACGCCACAGCCATGGGCGAGGAGGTGCCAACCGCGCGCTCACCGACAAGAAAGTACGTGGCGAGGCACACGGCCGCCGAAACTGCCATGAGCACGCCGAACGGATGAAGCGTGCTCGCCCAGATTTGGGCGACGACAGCGAGGCCAAGGAGCACGCATCCGATGGCGACCCAGAGTCGCGCCTTCACTTTCTCCTTGAAAAAGAAGAACGCGACGATGGCGACCATCAGAACCGCCGTGAACTCGATGAGCAGGGTGATCCCGACCGGAAGGACGCTGATCGCCACGGCGTAGGTGTATTGAAGGAGGGCAACACCCACGACGCCCATCGCCACGAGAACGGCAAGTTGTCGCCTTGTTACTCGGAAGGCGGAACGATTTACAACGAGCAGGACTCCGGCGGCGATGACCGCGGTGCCGCCGACGCGAAACAGCGTCACCTGAGCTGGGTCCAGCCCGGCTTCCAAAACGACTCTCGTCACGCTTCCGTTCGTGCCAAAGAGCAGCGCTGCGCACAGCGCGTAAATGTAGCCCACGGGCTACCGAAGACCAGTCCCGTGTACCGCGAGGGGCTCGATGTTGGCGAGTTCCGCATCCGAAAGTGCGGGGGCGTGCGCTGCGGCGAGATTGTCCTCAAGCTGGGCGACACTGCTCGCGCCGATGAGCGCGGAGGTGACCTGTGGCTGGCGCAGCACCCAGGTGAGGGCAAGCTGGGCGAGAGTCTGGTTCCGCCCCTGCGCAATCTCGTTCAGGGCTTTTGCGCGTTCAAGGTACGTAGCCGAGATGTTCTTCTCGGTCATCCACCGGCCTTCCGCCGCACGCGAGTCGCCGGGGATGCCGTCAAGATATCGGTTGGTGGCGAGGCCCTGCGCGAGCGGGGAGAACACGATGCACCCCACGCCCAGATCACCGATCGTCTCGAACAGCCCTTCCTCCGGGGTGCGGTCGAACAGGTTGTAGCGTGGCTGGTGGATGAGAAGGGGGATGCCTTCTGCGGCGAGAGCAGCATGCGCAGCTCTGGTCTGCTCCGGGTTGTAGTTGGAAATGCCGGCGTAGAGAGCTTTGCCCTGGCGCACCGCGGTGGCGAGTGCACCCATCGTTTCTTCGATCGGGGTATCGGGGTCCGGTCGGTGTGAGTAGAAGATGTCGACGTAGTCGAGACCCATCCTGCCGAGGCTCGCGTCGAGCGAGGAGAGCAGATACTTGCGCGAACCCCACTCGCCGTAGGGGCCGTCCCACATGTCGTATCCGGCCTTCGTGGAGAGCACGAGCTCGTCACGGTACGGGCGGAAATCCTGCTCCAGGATGCGGCCAAAGTTCGACTCCGCTGCGCCTCCGGGAGGACCGTAGTTGTTGGCGAGATCGAAGTGGGTCACGCCGAGGTCGAACGCGCGGCGCAGGATGGCGCGCTGGGTGTCCAGGGGTCGGTCGGTGCCGAAGTTGTTCCACAGCCCTAGGGAGATGCGCGGGAGTTTGAGTCCGCTGCGTCCCGTGCGCACATAGGGGGATTTTTCATACCGATCGGATGCTGCTTCGTAGCTCATGCGCTTAGCCTATGACTTCTCCTCCACCGCCTGCTGACGAGCGCCAGGCTCACCGAAAGCGGCGGTATGGCACAGCGCTGACGTGCGTCGAGGCACACTCGTCCGCATGACAGACACCATGACAATTTCCGGCTTCGTCGCGACGACGCCTCGCCACCTCATCACCGCAGAAGGTCTCTCGGTCACGAGTTTCCGACTCGCATCCAACCTTCGCCGATTCGATCGCAAGACAAACAGCTGGGTGGATGCGGGCACGAACTGGTACAGCGTCTCCACGTACCGCCAGCTTGCTTCCAACGTCGTCGGCTCCGTGCAGAAGGGTGACCGGGTGCTCGTCACCGGCAGGCTCCGAATCAGCGAGTGGAGCGACGGCGACAAGCGCGGCGTCAACATCGACCTCGACGCGGATGCCCTTGGGCACGATTTGCGGTGGGGCACGGCCTCGTTCACGCGCACCATCCGTTCTGAACCGATTGAAACGGAGCATGCCGGCGACCGAGATGAGCCCGCGGATGCCGAAGGCGCTGCGGAGTTGAGGGAGGGCAGCGTGGAGGATGCCGGCGCAGTGGTTGCCGGCGCAGAGGCCGAGCACTCACCGCTGCCGGTTGCCCCGTTCTAATTCGGCACCGCGGCAAGTGTGCCCCAGTGCTTCGGCCCGCCGTAGACTCGACGGAGGTTGATTTCGCCGCAGTCGAAGGGTTTTCGCGATGACGAGTGTGAGGTTTCGGCTGGCGACCGCGACGGCTGTCGTGGTCTGCGTGGCCCTCGCCGGTTGTGCTCCCGATCGCGACAACACGGTGCCGATGCCGGTACCAACCGCTTCCGGCTCTGCCTCGCCGAGCGCGTCGCCCGGAGCCGAGCCGGATCCAGACCCGACCTTGCTGCCCGGTGGCACCGCTCTGGCCAACCACGCCTACTTTGATTTCGTCAACAAGCGCCTGCTCTCGGTGAACAAGAACCCGTCCGATGACGCCGTGGTTCAGAATCTGGTGGCTGCGGGGTTTGCGAAAGCCGATCTGGAAATCACCCCAGACAAGACGAGTCAGCTTCGACGTCCATCGGATTCCATCGAGTTTTCGGTGCGCACGGGGGAAGGGTGCCTCATCGGTCAGTTCGAGGCTGGGTCTTACGTCAGCATTGTCGGCCCGGTGTTGAGCGGCGGGCGCTGTTTGATCGGCAAGACCGAGCCCATCAAGTAGCTTCGAGCGCGAAAATTTTCTAGCCGCGAGGTTTCGTAGACTAGTCGGCATGGCCGAATTTATTTACTCGATGGTGCGCGCCCGCAAGGCGGTCGGCGACAAGCTCATTCTCGATGACGTGACAATGTCGTTCTTCCCCGGCGCCAAGATCGGCATGGTCGGTCCGAACGGCGCAGGAAAGTCGACGATCCTCAAGATCATGGCGGGGCTCGACACCCCGAGCAACGGCGAAGCGCGCCTCAGCCCCGGGTACTCAGTTGGCATCCTCATGCAGGAGCCTGAGCTGGACGAGAACAAGACGGTCCTCCAGAACGTGCAGGAGGGCGTCGGCGAAATCAAAGCGAAGGTCGACCGCTTCAACGAGATTTCCGCTGCGATGGCCGAACCGGATGCCGACTTCGACACGCTGCTCGCCGAGATGGGCGTGCTGCAGGAAGCCATCGATGCAGCGGATGCCTGGGATCTCGACTCCCAGCTCGAACAGGCCATGGATGCTCTGCGCACGCCGCCAGGGGACGAGACGGTCTCCCACCTCTCCGGCGGTGAGAAGCGCCGTGTCGCGCTCACGAAGCTTCTCCTGCAGAAGCCGGACCTGCTTCTCCTCGATGAGCCCACCAACCACCTCGACGCGGAAAGTGTGCAGTGGCTGGAGCAGCACCTGGCGAAGTACCCGGGCGCGGTCATCGCGGTCACTCACGATAGGTACTTCCTGGACCATGTCGCCGAGTGGATCGCCGAGGTCGACCGCGGTCACCTGTACCCGTACGAGGGCAACTACTCCACGTATCTGGAGAAGAAGCAGGAGCGTCTTCAGGTGCAGGGCAAGAAGGATGCCAAACTCGCGAAGCGTCTCTCCAGCGAACTCGACTGGGTGCGCAGCAACGCGAAGGGCCGCCAGACGAAGTCGAAGGCGCGACTCGCCCGCTACGAGGAAATGGTCACCGAGGCGGAGAAGACGAGAAAGCTCGACTTCGAGGAGATCGTGATCCCGGTGGGGCCGCGACTCGGCTCCCAGGTGCTCGACGCGAAGAAGATCGTGAAGGGTTTCGACGGGCGCATCCTCATCGACGGCCTCAGCTTCACGCTTCCGCGCAACGGTATCGTCGGCATCATCGGGCCGAACGGCGTCGGTAAGACCACGCTCTTCAAAACGATTGTCGGCCTCGAGCCGCTCGATGGTGGCGAGCTGAAGGTCGGCGACACCGTGCAGCTCTCCTATGTGGACCAGAGCCGCGGCGGCATCGACCCGAACAAGACCCTGTGGGAGGTCGTCTCCGACGGACACGACTACATCACGGTGGGGAAGACCGAGATTCCGTCGCGTGCGTACGTCAGCCAGTTCGGGTTCAAGGGTCCTGACCAGCAGAAGAAAGCCGGGGTGCTGTCCGGTGGAGAGCGCAACCGGCTCAACCTCGCGCTAACGCTCAAGCAGGGCGGAAACCTGTTGCTGCTCGACGAACCAACGAACGACCTGGACGTCGAAACCCTCGGCAGTCTCGAAAATGCGCTCCTGGAGTTTCCGGGCTGTGCTGTGGTCATTACCCACGATCGGTGGTTTCTCGACCGCACCGCGACGCACATCCTCGCCTGGGAGGGCACAGAGGAGAACCCGGCGTACTGGCACTGGTTCGAGGGCAACTTCGATGCGTACGAGGAGAACAAGATTGAACGCCTCGGGCCGGATGCCGCCAAGCCGCACCGCAGCACGTACCGTAAGCTCACCCGCGACTGATGCGCGTCCACATTCCGATCCCGCTGCGGTGGGGCGATCTTGACGCGTATAACCACGTGAACAACGTGGCGGTGATGCGCATCCTCGAGGAGGCGCGTGTTCGCGCGTTGTGGAAGCCCGAACAGGGCGAAGCCTTGCCGACCGCGGTGCTCACGGCGACCGCAGGATCCGACACGAACACCCTCATCGCCGGCCACACTGTCGAATACGTCGCCGCGATCGAGTATGCACGCGAGCCGCTGGAGGTGCAGTTGTGGATCAGCGCGGTCGGGGGTGCCAGCGCTGACATCGCCTACGAGGTGTACGCGGGGGAGAAGCTCGTCGTTCGGGCCGAAAGCACGATGGTCTTTGTGGATGCCGCAAGCGGTCGCCCGCGCAGAATAGCTGACAGCGAGCGTGCAGCCTGGGAGCCATACTTTGAGGCGCCGATCACCTTCAAGCGCGACGCTAAGCTCGCGCGGGCGTCAACCCAGGTTCAATAGGTACGCGGGGCAATGCGCCCAGGAACGAAAGCCAGGCCGGCTACTTGGGTTTACGGTGAACAGGGCTTGAGTGCTTCTACCTCCGAGCTGAGCACGCCTGTGCCGCCAAGAAGTACGACATTGTTCGCGCCGAGTGAACTGATGGCGTCGAGTACATTCTGTGGCACACAGTTTCCTGGTACCAAGTAGAGGGGTGCGTGCGAATAGCCCGCCCTTGCAGCGCCTGCAAGGGCGTCGGCAAACCCTGATCCAGTAGCAAGGTAGATTGTGTCGGCCGGTTCGGTGAAAAATTTATTGTTGATTTTCCACGATGTCAGATATCGGTTTTCACCGAATATGCGTTCCACAGTGGTGCCTGAAAGCGCACTTGCAGTGTTCTCAATACCGGTGTTCAGCACTGCGCTTCCCCCAGCGAGATATAGTTCCGTGGTTTTTGCTTTGTCCAATGCGGAACCGAGCCCTGCCGGGATGGCTGGAGCGCCACCGTTGACCAGTATGACCCCACCGTTGAAGTATCCCGCCGCCGATGCGGAGGCTAGTGCGTCTGGGAAGTTTCGTCCGTCTGCAAGGAAGGCACTTGGAGAATATTGAGCAGAGAAATACCGTCCCCAGTAATTATCGGAGCCCCAAGAGGCTTCAAAAACCGCCATGGAAGTGGCATATCTGTTCGCGCCAGCGAGGCGAACAACTCGAGATGGATTTGAGACGAGCTGTTGCAGTTGAGCTTCCACGCCGCGCGAGACAACACTTGTTCCTCCAACAACAACGATGAAATTCGGGTTCAATCGCCGAATCTCCTCTATCACGTCCCAGGACAAATAGTTCGGGTTCGTGAGGAGCAATGGGGCCCCTTGAAGTGCAGCAGCAGGTGCGGCACTGAGGGCATCGGGATAGTTGAGGCCGTTTGCGACGAACACAACTGGAGCAGCACCGTAGGTTTTGGCGACGAGGGCACTGGTGGCAAACCGGTTGCTCCCGCCTATGCGAGTCACGACGGGTTTGTGAACCAGTGCCACATCAATCGTGTCGGCTACGGTCCCTGAGGTCACCGTAATCTGCGTGGCGTCCTCGAGGGAAGAAGCCCCACTGTAATAGGGGTTTTCGACATCTTGTAATCCGCCGTACTCGACAAATTTGACCTTGTAGTTGCCGGGGGCCAAGTTCTTTACTAGCCAATTCTGGTTTGAGTCAAATGCTGCCTGCCCGTCAATCGATTGCCACGTATTGGTTACAGTGTTGTGCGCATAGGGGATGGCCAAAAATTGGCGCGGTGTGCCGCTCACTGTGGCATGTCCCCCGATACTGCCGCTCACAGGCAACTCAATCGAGAGAACCTGATTCGAGCTGTTGGAAAGGTGGAGAATTGTCGCGGATTCCCAAAATGGTGTCGATCCAAAATATTCAGTTACGTAACCCCCAACTGGGTTGTAGCGATTCAGTTTCAATCGGTAGTCACCGAGACCACCCACGGCAACTGAAGGGAACTGGAAATTTCCGGCACTGTCGGTACTGGTCTCGTAGTGTTCATACGGGTCGGAGTAGAACAACGTGACCGAGACATTCGCGAGGGGTTCATGCGTATCCGCGCCGGTAACGGTTCCAGACAAGACGAAATCTGAGGCTTTGGCCGGGGACGAGGTTAAAGCCCCCGCGGTAACGACCAATGCGAACATTGCAATGACGGCGAAGACCAATCGAACGAGGTTACGGCGGGGCCTAAGGGTCTCTCGGGATTTCGGGGAGACTTTCACGTCGCAGCGACTACCTTCCAGCTTTGCTGCCCACAACTTCAGTAGGCAGCTGTCCAAACTAGACAACCTTTTCTTGAATGAGAGCTTCTCACAAACTGCTCGCGGCGGGAAGATGAATGGATCGACGAGAGGATGAAAGGATGAAAGTGACGATTGATCTGGGCCTGATCTCGTTCCTAGGGTCGGACTATTCGACTGATGAAGACAAGTGGCCAGTCGTGTTGAACGTTTCCCGCCCGTTGCCGTCAGAGAAGCAACTTCGGCAATTGGTCGATCTACGGCGACATGTAATAGTCAATGGTTACTCAGGCGGCAAGGGAATTGGCCTCAACTTTCTCGAACCCGTTATCAGCGAGTTGACATCCCTTGCCATTAACTTGTCCCGTTCAGACCAGGCAGACGTTCGAATTCTGGAACGAGCTGCGAGTTTGAGGACTCTGATTTGGATAGATTCTGCACCGGGAGAGACAGTGGATCTCGCGGCGCTACCCAATCTTTCACGGTTCGACGGTACTCTCCTTCCTCAGTTGATATCGGTACTTGATAACCCAAGTTTGACTGACCTAAAAATTGAGGGGCCGCAGCCAAGAGACTTTCGAGAAATTGGGGCACCCCTTAGTCGACTTCACATAGCGAGTCGCCCATCGACGAATCAGTTGCCTTCGTTGAAATACCCCCGGAAGCTGAAATACTTTCGGGTAGACGTGCCGCGAAAATTTAATGCAGCGTCACTGTTGGTGGCCTCGAATCTTGAAGTACTCCACCTTTACTCGGTCGGTAACCTGCAGAATGTGACGACCCTGTCACAACTTTCACACCTTGAAGAACTCGTCATGATGGCGCGTTGCGAGGAGGATTGGGACCATCTGCTGGACTCCCACGTCAAGGTAGCGTCAATGGAGCTCGACCCGAGCCCCAGCGCACGCTTTCGCAATGAGGCAGCGCGGCGGGGATGGTATGTCTCTGGCAAGACAGACGCTGCGCCTAAGGGAATGGCGCCGTTCACCATCTTGGAACCGTGGACGGTCGATGGAGGCCCGGTGTTGCACCTAGGAAATTTTGGGGCAATGTCAGACTTAATCGTCAATACGCTCGGCGAGAAGCAATATGGCGACCTTGAAGTAAACGGCCATATCGTCGAAGCCCTAGTACGAGCCGCCTGCAAAGCTGACACGGAGCTTGCCGCCGCAGACGTGACGTTTGACAGCGAATCGGAAGGCTTCTATGCCGCCTTTCCGACTAAGAAGCTCGCCCAACGCGCAGCAAGGCTGACACTGAAACTACTCCGCGATGCGACCAAGCTTTCCTTTGCGTTGAGTGTCTCTGCGGGGGGGCATTAGCTGGTCCCAGTCGGGTCGGATTGTGCAGAATATGCTCACGGATGGTGCGACGGTGGAGACTTCCACCTATACCTATGACGCGGCGGGCAGGCTGGTGTTGGCGAGCATCCCGGGGCATGAGCTCGGTTACGCGTTTGCTTCCTCGGGTGGGTGTGGTGCGAATGCGGCGGCGGGCATGAATGGGAACCGTACCGGGTTTTCTGATGCGCACACGGTCGCTGGGGTGACCAGCACTACTTCGGTGTCGTACTGCTATGACAATGCGGACCGGCTGACCAGTACGAGCACCACGGGTGCTCCGGCGGGTGCTGGCCCGGTGGCTGGCGGCAATCTGACCACGGTGGGGCCGGGAGCGTCGTTGGTGTATGACGATCACGGGAACACGACCGTGTTGGCGGATCAGACCCTGGGTTATGACTCGGTGGATCGGCATGTGTCGACCGTGTTGGCTGATGGCACGCATATTGACTATCTGCGGGATGCGACTGGGCGGGTGGTGCAGCGCACCGTGACCGGTAGCCCCACCTCCACCGATAACGGGGTGATCCGGTATTCCACCGGTGGCGGGGTGTCGATGGTGTTGGACGGCACCAGTCAGGTGGTGAAGTACACGATCGGTTTGCCGGGTGGGGCCAGCATCGACTTCCCCGCGGCGGGTCTCACCGCGGCGCAGTGGTCGTACCCGAATTTGCATGGGGATGTGATCCTGCGTGCGGATGCGTCCGGTGTCCGGGTGGGTGACAGGGCCAGTTATGACCCGTTCGGGCAACCCATCGATCCGACCACCGGCAATATTGGCACGTTGAGCGCGGATGATGCCCTCCCAGATACCCTCCCAGGGAATGCCGACTATGGGTGGTTGGGTCAGCACCCGAAACTCATCGAGCACCAAGGCTCGATTGCGACGATCGAAATGGGTGCCAGACAGTATGTTGCCGCCCTGGGTAGGTTCTTGTCGGTGGACCCGGTCGAGGGTGGGGTGACGAACTCGTACGACTACCCGGCCGACCCGATCAACAAACGCGACCTCACCGGGGCCATAATGATGGGCATGCATCTTGATGCAGGGCCCAATGGGCGCGTGGTTTCCGTAAAGTTTGTGAACAAGAACAGGTGCACTGGCCCTTGTCTCGTCATCAACACTAAACGTGGCGACGCCAATCATTGGAATGGGTCCACCGGCCTCGGCATCATTGTAGGGATGTCGATGGGAGGAACGTGCGATGCAATCGTTGGGGACATGTTGTTGTGCCATGGAGCCGAGAAGATGCCCGGTGGTGCGGCATTCACAGTCGGGAACACGACAGTCTTTGGCGGGACACCTGAGGAATATAGTGACTTGGGACTCTATGTTCACGAAAGCGTGCATGCTGACCAAATGGAATCGGGCGGACTCATCTTCTTCGGGCTCGATTACCTCCGATTAGGGATGGGCAGTTGTGACAATCACTACGAATCCGACACTCATGTTGTAACGGATGGTTACAAACATTGCTGGTGGGGGACCGACCCATGGGGAGGCTCTTGGTGAACATAAATCATGTTGGGGCGAACACCAATCCACGACCTACTCTGCTTGCTGTTGTGCGAGTCGTTGCCGCATGGGTGGCTATCTTGGTACCCGCTTTCTTGGTGGGCGGTTGCACGCAGCTTCCAAATCAGGCACTTGGTCCGCTAACAATTCAGGTTCAAGACGGTAGCCTTCGCGTGGCGGTGTGCCAGGCGATTTACGCACGAGAGATCTACGCTAATTCGCACGGCCCTGATGTGGTGGACAACTTCTGGCGCGCACGCGCCCCTGACGCTGGCGGGGTTGCGATTGGCGCAGGGACGATTCTCACAACCGACAGTTTGGACAAGTACTTTCTGGCGACGACCGCCGCGCGCGAGCCAACAGTATTCCACCAATATTGGGGGATTACGGTTGCGGTTCTTGACGCGAGTGATCCGAAAGGGAATTTCGTCGCCGCATTCGATTTGCGGGATCGCGCGGTGCCATCTGATTCCTGGTTGCATCCGGAAGGGACAGTCACAAGCGAGCCCTGCGAAGGCGTATCGTCGCCGAGGCGTTAAAGTCGCCGGCAGTGGTGTCGAGATTCCATATTCCACGGGTGGTGGGGTGTCGATGGTGTTGGACGGCACCAGCCAGGTGGTGAAGTACACGATCGGTTTGCCGGGTGGGGCGAGCATTGACTTTCCCGCGGCGGGTCTTACCGCGGGGCAGTGGTCGTACCCAAATCTGCATGGGGATGTGATCCTGCGTGCGGATGCGTCCGGTGTCCGGGTGGGGGACAGGGCCAGTTATGACCCGTTCGGGCAGTCCATTGATCCGGTCACCGGGGATATTGGCACTCTCACGGCGGACGATGCCGGCCCGAACACCCTGCCGGGTGATGCCGATTATGGCTGGTTGGGGTCGCATCAGAAACTGACCGAACACCAGGGCTCTATTGCCACGATCGAGATGGGTGCCAGGCAGTATGTTGCCGCGTTGGGTAGGTTCTTGTCGGTGGACCCGGTCGAGGGTGGGGTGACGAACTCGTACGACTACCCCAGCGACCCCATAAACAAACTCGACCTCAGCGGGATGATGACCGCTGACTCGATGGTGAGATACCTTGCTAGAGGCTACACGGCCGCAAACATACAAGCGTGGACAAATCCAGTTATCGCCAGATGGAACGACGGGGCCGGGCGTAAAATTGTCATTCGGTCTAGCGCGGCTATAAAAATCTATACAAAACATAATTTGGATATAGATACTGTGTCTTGGGCAACACAGCATGCGGATAGCGATAGAACCCACGTTCATCCAGGAACTACTTCAAAATCGGATCGCACATATTTCACCACTGTTCTGAAAACTGAATGCGGCCCATTTTCCTTTCTTTTCGGATGCAATATTGTCGATTCGACCGTAGTCAAGACTGTGGTTGATTTTAGGATCATTGGCATCGACTCCGAGCCATACGGCGTCGTGACTTCGTATGGTATTGGAATGGTCAATTGCCCCGACTGGCTTACTCAAACGGAGAAGTTGAGGTAGAAGTGCAACGCCAAGAATCTAGATTCAACAAAGATGTCTAGTAATCCTATTCACGAGCTCATATGCGATTTGAGTGCGTTGGTAGATCCAACGTGGGCTCAAACGGCACTCTTGGAGTGCCTAAAACGACTCCAGAGTGGCGGCCCGACAGAGGCTCGTCTCGTGACGGTGATTGACGCATGGGTCGGGCCAACGGAGGAATTTAGCATTGTCTACATTCCTCCATGGGGAACGTCGCCGATTGGGTTACGCCGAAACCGACAGAGCCCTGCACAAATGACATATCCGGACTACGTTGCGTCAGAGCCGATGAGTGCAGTTGATTTTGGACGATGCGTGGCCGACTGGGACATTGGCGAGCCAATAGATTTGTCCACTCAAGAGGCGTGGCGCGACGCGAAAGGCACCTATTGGTGGGGTGACGTGGGCGAGATTAGCGGCGGTACTGACGGCTAGGGGCCGGCATGGGCTAGACGAAGGAGTCGGATGTGAGTGCTACTGACCCGTTCGGGCAGCCCATCCAGCCTGGCACGGGGGATATTGGGACGTTGAGCGCGGATGATGCCCTCCCCAACACCCTCCCGGGTGATGCGGATTACGGCTGGCTGGGGTCGCATCAGAAACTGCCCGAGCATCAGGGCTCGATCGCCACGATCGAGATGGGGGCGAGACAGTATGTTGCCGCCCTGGGTAGGTTCTTATCGGTGGACCCGGTCGAGGGTGGGGTGACGAACTCGTACGACTACCCAGCCGACCCGATCAACGGGCTCGACTTGACCGGGATGATGACTGCTGACAGCTGGGACCGTACGCTTTCAAGTTCCCGCGGGAAAGTGAACTGCGCAAAGTTGGCGGTTGAGATCACATCGACGGCGACGATGATCGCTGCTCGCATGTGGCGAGGAAAGTTCCTTGATGATGGATCGATTCGGCCCGCTGGAATGGATTCGGCGCACCAAAAGTCAGTGAAACAGCTTCAGACCAGATTGACAAGTCAGACAAAGCAATGGGAAAAGCACTGCACAAACTTCCCGAGCGGTCCAACGCCACAAGCCTTTTATATGGCACAAGTAGAATGGCAAAATACTCCGGTACAGGGCTACGACGTGCTGTCGCAGGTCGCACCGGTCTATTCGCTCCCACCCACATACGTGGCACCTCAGATAAATTTGCCATCAATCGATCCTTCCGTTTGGGCGGTTCTCGGTGCAGCGATGCTGATGATTATTTTCAATCCGATTGGTGCGGGAGCAACGGCGTAGGAATTGAACATGGTAGACGCAATGAAATCATCAAAAAATGTTGCCGCTTCGTGGTGGAAGCTCTTTGAGGAACCGGAAGTTCAACATGAACTCTCCGATTCGGCTCGTCAGGACCTTTTTGACGTTCAAGACCTCGTCTATCGGCTTTCGCAGGACCCCGAGCAGTTGGGTGCTTTATTGAGAGATCTTTCGGCAACAGCTACCTCCCCAGAGAACCTGCGATTCATCGGTACGAGCGTGTTGGAGGATGCATACCAAGCATTGGGGGCACAGGTATTCGTCATTTTGGAAGAGTCTGGAATTTCACCCGAGAAACAGAAGGGAATCCGGTCGGGTTTCCTTTTCTAGACTTGGTAGTGTACGTGCCTGAAAACATGCCGACCTCGCAGACACATACGTCCACAGCAATCAAAGCGGAGTTGCGGTTTTGCATATCGTTGTAACTAATACGACTGACGCGGGATCCCTCATGCACTACACGGGCTATGGACACGAAGATTTCTGGAACAGCCTTGCCGAGCTCGCGCCAGGAAACATGATGATGCCTGTAACCCAGACATTCGTTTGGGACGAGACGATCAACTACTAACGGTGGGGGACAAACATGAACTGGCTTTCGAAGAGATTCGCGGTAGCTCCGTTGGTGATCGTCGCCCTCATGTTGACATCGTGCTCTCTGATTTCGTCTCCCAGCCCGAACGAAGCCGACGTGATTGGAGTATGGAAGTCTGAAGGCTCCCAAGCAGTCATCACCCTCAAGAAGGACATGACATTCGAGGCTAGGAATATCCCGGCGGGTTTCGCGTACGTCATTGCCCCGGACGGTGCTGAAATGGATATACCTCTCGCGTTCAAAGGGGATTGGGAACTACGGCCGGTTGATGGAAGGCCATCTGTATTGCTCCACTTTGATCTTTTCGAACCGCACGGGTACAAGTTCTTGGATATGCGGTTTGCGGGCGCTCGATTAGCGCAGTTGTACCTCACCAAAGGTGATCCCGATCAGGGACATTTTCTCAACTTCGCCCGTGACACACACAATGGCTGAGCCCGGTATTCCACCGGTGGTGGGGTGTCGATCGTGTTGGACGGCGCCAGTCAGCTGGTGAAGTACACGATCGGTCTGCCGGGTGGGGCCAGCATCGACTTCCCCGCGGCCGGTCTTACCGCGGCTCAGTAGTCGTACCCGAATTTGCATGGGGATGTGATCCTCACCACCGATGATGCGGGCATCCGTGCAGCTGGGTTGTCGTTCTATGACCCGTTCGGGCAGTCCATTGACCCGAACACCGGCTAAGGCGGACCACGCTATCGGAACGACCCCGTCCACACTGCAGCTGACCCGGATTCGCCGACGATCACGGTGGCGACCACTGCGCCGATCGCGAGAGCGACGGCGGCGACATCCATCACGACGACCACCGCAATGCGTGCGCGCGGAGGCACAGTGCGGAGGCCCCGGTGCCACCACCACAGTGCAAGAGCGATCAGGAACAGCCCGATGACCCACGGTGTCAACGTCTCGCCGAGTTCGACGTGTCGTTCGATCAGAGGAGTGGACGTGACGCGGCCCTGGAGCCACTCTCCGGCCTTCTCGGTAAGCGGGACGGAGCCGAGGGCCGCGAGAGCGATGATGGGCGTCACAATACCCAGTCGTCGTCTCGCAGCGGGCCAGAACGCGGACATCAGCACGGCGAGCGCAGCGACCGGCACCACAATGACGACAAAGTGAACCAGCAGAATGTGCGCGGGCAGATCGCCGATCACCCAGTCGATCATGCGGCAACCACGGATTTACCGTCGATCGCTACTGGGATGCTTGGGAGCGGGAGTTGGGCCGGCCCGGCGATCACGTCGCCAGTCGCACCATCGAACCTTGAGCCGTGGCAGGGGCAATCAAACTCGCTGTTAACCGGTGCAACGATGCAGCCCTGATGGGTGCAAATTGCGCTGAACGCGACCACGAGGCCTTCGGATGGCTGGGCGAGGACAATTTCGGTGTCGCCAACCTTTGCCCTGGTCGTCCCGCCGATCGGTACCGTGGACAGCATCGCAATAAAGGTGCCAGCCGCGAGCGAAAGAGCACCTGAACCGTTGTCGGTGCCCTGGTTCGCGACGCCGGCTGAGTTGCTAGCCAGCCCGCATCCGGTAAGAATCACGGCTCCGGCGCCCAACACGGATGCTGCCCCAGTCGTCATCAGAGCGCGCCTGCTGAGAGTGGTCATGGGTGATCCCCTTCCGTCATGGAGCCAGTGTTCTCAAAATTTCTATGCAAACGCTGGGAGACGAACATCCTGCTTACGGCAGGGCGGTGCCGGGAAGGCGGATCATGCCCTCCTGGGCGACGGTGGCCAGCAGCGCTCCGTCCCGACTGAAGATTCGTCCCGTTGCGAGCCCTCGCCCGCCGATCGCATTGGGCGCCTCCTGAACGTAGAGCAGCCACTCATCGACCCGACCGAACCGGTGCCACCACATGGCGTGGTCGAGGCTGGCAACCTTTAGACCTGGTGTCGCCCACGTTACCCCGTGACGGCGCAGGATCGGTTCGAGCAGGGAGTAGTCGCTCGCGTAAGCGAGTGCCGCCCGGTGCAGAATTTCGTCATCCGGAAGCTGCTCGAACGACTTCATCCAAATCGCCTGATGCGCCACCCGGTCCTTGGCCTGGTCAAAGTAGACCGGTTCGCCAATGTGTCGCATGTCGAATGCTCGACCATTCGCCCAGTACTGCGCAATGGGGTGGTCGATGCCGGTCAGCAGCTCGGTGTCGCTCTGCAGCGACTCCGGATCCGGGATGCCTTCCGGCATTTCCACCTGGTGATCGAGGCCAGGGTCAAGGTCCTGGAAGGAGGCGATCATCGACAGGATGGGCAGACCGTTTTGGTAGGCCTGTGTGCGCCGCGTCGAGAAGGATCGGCCGTCGTGGATGCGATCCACCGAGAACGTGATCGGCAACTCCACATCGCCAGGGCGAAGAAAGTAGCCGTGGAGCGAATGGATGGAGCGATCAGCGGCGACAGTCCGCGACGATGCGACGACGGATTGGGCGAGCACCTGGCCGCCGAACACGCGACCCATCGGCATCCACTGGCTGACTCCGGTAAAAATGTCCTCGCTCGTGCGGGCGCCGGTAGCGGTGAGATCGAGCGCCTTGAGCAGTCCTGCGACGGGCTTATCCATTGGTTCTCCCCGAGAGTTGCAGAATCGGCTTACACAAGCGGCGTACTTGTAGGTAGTTTAGAGGGCAGATGAGCGACACATTCTCCCTGGTTGACTCCCTCGCCCTCAGCGACCTGCAAACCTACCTCGGTCGCGCCGGAAGGGTAGAGGACGGTTCGGTGCGCCTGATTGCAGGCTCCGGGGTGCTCGCCGTCTACGTCGCCATCTTCTATCCGGTCGGCCTTCACGACGAAACTCCGACCGTGCTCGGGCTCCGAACCTTTGCGCTGTCCGACCAAAACTCCTTCGATGTCGTCGTGCCCGTGCGTTCACTTCTGGAGCGGCTCGCCCGACTCCGTGTGGAGGTCGAAGACCCGTCCTCGCCGATTACGGTGAGTTTGCCCATCGAAGTGAACACGGTGGTGTGGGCCGCGATTTCACCGCCGCGTGGAGGGTGGCATCCGCTCGACCCGGTTCCTGCAAACCAACTCGAGACCATCGCGGATGCCGGCATCGCCGAAATCCGGGATGCCGTGCCAGCCGGCACCGGCGAACAAATCGTGCACCGTGCCCGCGCTGAAGTATGGAGCAGGCCGATCGACGGGTTCGAGCACATCCCCGCCGGCGCCGCCTTCGCCGGCCACACGCTCGGCTTCCTCGCACCGCCAGAACCGGTTCGCGTGTTCGAGACCGGACCGTGGACGAGGCTCAGCACCGAACGGGGCCATGTGCTCGTGCGCAGGAAAGCCTGGACGCTTCAAGTCTGAACACAATCCTCTCGCGAGATCGCGCATCCGCCGCTACGATATCGCCAATGCCGCGTACCCGACGCGGCCCATGAGGACGGGCAATGATGCGCGCACCCCGGTTTTTCGTTGTCATTGCACTGGCCATTTCCGGCGCTCTCGGGTGTGCTGGCGCGCTGGGTTTTGCCAGCGAGGCGCTGGCAGCCGATTCCTTCACGATCGATGACATACCCGGCGGAATAGTTGACGCGACAAGCACTTCCGTGACGTTCACGGGCACGGTGTCAACCATCGACGACGACCTGGACATCGTCCTCTTCATCGACGGGCATCTTCTGACCTGCGGTGAGGAATTCGGCAACGACATTGACGATTTCGACTGCCTCAGAACGTGGACGGTGGAAGGGCTGGTCTGGGATTTCTCCGTCCGTTCGGACGAGCTGGAGCGGCTCGGACTGGAGTTCATCGGATCACACGAGGTGCGCTTCGCCCTCACTCGATGGCACGCCAACGCCAACAAGACCATCGAGGCAGAGAAGACCATGGTGCTGGAATTCCGCAATGAAGCCTCGCAGGCATCCCCACTCCCTTCACTCGAACCGGATGGCGCACCAGGGCGAGGTGGCCCCGCCCTGCCGACGGGATCGTCGTCCACGCTCGCTTCCGGAAACCCCGCGAGCACGAGCGTTCTGAGCTCCGTTCGTACAGTCATGGATGTGCCTGCCGATCCGGTCAACATCCTCGTCACGGCGGCTGTGGCCATCATTCTTCTCTTGCTCGTCGGATTGCCCTCTGCCCTTCTCGGGCAAACCTTGAGTGAGAACTACGACAGGTTGTTTGGCAAGGTCACCGCGGCCGTGCGTCATGCGTCGCACGCCCTCGCCTCCCCGGCGCTTCCTCGATGGCTACCGATCACGTTCGGGATCATGCTGGCGACAGTGATCTCCGCCTTCGTCGATCCCGGATTCGGCTGGAACCACGGGTCGGCACGCATGCTCGCGTCTCTGGGGATCGCCTTCGTGCTGGAGAGCGTCGTCGGCTGGATGGTCATCCGTGCCGTCCTGTCGAAAACGGACCCAGACCTCGATCCGAAGCCCGAATTCAAGTTCGGGTCACTCCTTATTGTGCTCATCGCGGTGATCGTCTCGAGGGTTGTGGGGTTCGAGCCTGGAATGGTATTCGGGCTCGTCGTGGGGCTGACGTTCGGCGCGAGCCTGGCATCCGCGCGCGACGCCAGAGTCAAACTCGTCGGCCTAGCCTGGGCCTTCGCGATCGGCACTGTGGGATGGCTCGCTTACAGCCTTCTCGCCGGGTTGCCCGGATGGCTTCCCGTGTTCGCCGCCGAGACGTTTAGTGCGATCGCGGTCAGTGCGCTTGCGGCGCTGCCGGTTGCGCTTCTCCCGCTTGCGGGGCTCGACGGCGGAGTGCTGTTCCGCTGGAACCGCATGGTGTGGGCAGGGATCTACGCGGTTGCGCTGTTCGCGTTTTTCTTCGTCCTCATGCCGATGCCGTTCAGTTGGGGCGAGGTCGGAACCCCGCTGGCCACCTGGGTCGGGTTGTATCTGGCGTACGCCGTATTCGCGATCGCGGTGTGGGCGTGGTTCCGCTTCGTCCGGCCGCAGTCAACGCATCCGCACGCCGCGAACACGGAGAGCATGGCCTGACTCAGGGAACGTAGGTATTGGGTAGGACAGCCTGCAGCGACGTGAACAGCGTCGCCATCATGATGCCCATAAAGACGAACGAGGCGATCAGGTACGCAACATACACGGCAATGGTGACCCACATTGGCGAAATGCCGCGACCAGTGCGCCGCCTCACGACAACGGAGCGGCCGATCGTGTAGACGACCGACAGAAAACCCCAAGCCCAGTGGAACGGCTTCGGCACGCCCCGATTCGTCAGTTCTCGCCAATCCAGGTAGGAGAACCAGACGAAGAGGCCGAACGCAATCAAACCGGAAACGATCGTAAAGATGTAGCCGGGGGAAGTGATGAGGCTGAGCTCGGCGCTGAGCATGCCTGTCGCGTTCGACACGTTCGAGAAGTCGAACGCGTGACGCCAGTCGATCGCGAAAATCCCCAGAGACGATACGTAGGGAAGGAACACCAGGATCCAGATCCACACCGTGTTCCAGTTGGTTCCCTCTGGCGCCTTCAGGGCCACGGTTGTGGTGGAGTAGGGGCTTGCCGGTGCAGGGTTGGAGCGGTTTTCGGTCCACTGGGCGCCGTCCCACCAGCGCAGCTGCGCGGCATTCTCGGGATCTGGATACCAGCCAGCAGGAGTCGTCGTCATGACGTTTACTCTACGTTCTTTGCGACCGCGCGACCGGCTTGTCTCCCGCTGAACAGGCATCCGCCGAGGAACGTGCCTTCGAGGCTGCGGTAGCCGTGCACGCCGCCGCCGCCGAAGCCACTTGCTTCGCCCGCAGCATACAAACCGGGAACCGGCTGCCCGTTCGCGCCGATTGCCTGAGAGTCGAGGTTCGTTTCGATGCCGCCGAGGCTCTTGCGGGTCAGGATGTGAAGCTTCACCGCGATGAGCGGCCCGGCCTTCGGGTCGAGGATGCGGTGCGGCTTCGCCACCCGGATGAGTTTGTCGCCGCGGTAGTTTCGCGCCTGGCGGATCGCATTGATCTGGGAGTCCTTACTAAACGTGTTCGTGAGCTCGCGATCGCGCGCCTCCACTTCTTCGCGCACCCGATCAATGTCGAGTTCGACGTCGGGGGAGAGCGCCTGCATTCCGGCGAGCAGTTCGTCGAAGGTGTCGGCGACGACGAAATCCTCGCCCTTCTCCTTGAACGCCTCAACCGGCTCCGTTGCACCCTTGCCAAGGCGCTGCCGCAGCAACTCGCGCACGCTCTTGCCCGTGAGGTCGGGGTTCTGTTCACTGCCGCTGAGCGCGAACTCCTTCTCGATGATCGCCTGGGTAAGCACGAACCAGCTGTAGTCGTGACCGGTGGAGACGATGTGCTCCAGAGTTCCGAGCGAGTCGAACCCGGGGAACAGCGGGACGGGCAGGCGCTTGCCCGCCGCATCCAGCCATACGCTCGATGGGCCAGGCAGGATGCGGATGCCGTGCTTCGCCCACACCGGCGCATAGTTCTTGATGCCCTCGACGTAGTGCCACATGCGGTCGCCGTTGATCAGGTTCGCGCCGGCTTTCTCGCTGATCGCGAGCATGCGGCCGTCGACGTGCGCTGGCACGCCGGAGAGCATCTCTTTGGGCGGCTCACCGAAGCGGCGAGGCCACTGCTCCCGCACGAGGTCGTGGTTGCCGCCGATGCCGCCGCTGGAGACGATCACGGCGGAGGCGCGGTGCTCGAATTCGCCAGCGGTGTCGCGGTTGCTTGCTTCGCCGCGCTCTGCGGTGTCCGGCTGCAGGATGCGGCCGCGGGCGCCGACCACGGCCCCGCCCTCGACGATGAGCTCGTCGACGCAGTGGCGGAACTTGAGGGTCACGAGCCCGGCATCCACCCCGGCGCGCACGCGTGTGATGAACGGCTCCAGGATGCCTGGGCCAGTGCCCCACACGATGTGGAAGCGGGGAACGGAATTGCCGTGCCCGGTTGCTGTGTAGCCGCCGCGCTCAGCCCAGCCGATCACGGGGAAAAACTTCACACCCATGCCGCGCAACCAGTCGCGTTTTTCGTTCGCGGCAAAGTCGAGGTAGGCTTCGGCCCACTTTCGCGGCCACAGGTCTTCTTCGCGGTCGAACCCTGCTGTGCCTGCCCAGTCCTGGCGGGCGAGCTCCAGGGAGTCCTTGATGCCCATGCGGCGCTGCTCCGGGGAGTCGATGAGGAACAGCCCACCGAACGACCACCACGCCTGGCCTCCGAAGCTCGCCTCCGGCTCCTGCTCAAGAATGGTGACGCGTTTGCCCGCGTCAACGAGCTCCGCGGCGGCGACAAGCCCAGCAAGACCGGCCCCGATGATGATCGCGTCGCTCGTCGTTTCCTGTGCAGTATCGTGCAGCATCCGAACTCCCTTGTGCGTCTTACTTTCATCATTCAGGAGTTTGTGGTGCTGGTGTGAATGAATTGCCGTAGAACAGGGCGGGCGGGCGCCCCTTCCGCCACATCTGTCCCACCACCTCCTGAATGATGAAAGCAAGAGATTAGGCGCGGCCTCGGATGCGGCGGCTGAGGGTGGAGGCGGCGGCGGAGACCGCGCGGCCGAACCGCACCCACTGCGCATCGTCTGCAAGTGTGCGCCGAAACGTGAGCCCGACCGCGGCGGCCGGGTACTCGTTGTGGTCGAGCACGACCGCGGCCACCGAGGCGTACGCCAGGTCGATATCGCCGTCCTCCGTCGCCCAACCACGGTCGCGGGTTTCCGCGAGCAGCAGTTCAAGTTCGTCAACGGATGCCGGCCCTTTTGTCGTGCGCCTCGCGAGGCTGGGTCCGGGGTAAATGGCCTCCAGCTGTGCGTGAGACAGCGCCGAGAGCATGGCGCGTCCAGTCGCGGTGAGGTGGGCCGGAAGTCGCACCCCGATGCTGGTGACGACTGCGGGCGCGCGGGCGGCGGCGATCTTCGAGGCGTAGACGACATCCGCGTGCTGGAGCACCCCGAGGTGGGCGACGACGGGAAGCTTCGTCTCCGCGACGAGCCGGTCGAGCAGGGGGCCAGCGAGTCGGGCAAGCGCGTTCGACGCGAGTACGGACGAACCAATTTCGCCGAGGAGCGGTGCGAGAGTGAACCCCTGGTGCTCTGGCGAGTGCACGATGAAACCCTCATCCTGCATGACGCGCAGTAGGTGGTACGTGCTCGACCGGGGAAATCCGAGGTCGCGGCTGATGGTCGCCGCGCGCACCGGGCCGCTGTGCCCGGCCAGATACCGGATGATGCGCAGCGTGTTGCGCGCGGCCGGCACCATGCTCACAGTGATTCCCTTTCATTCGCGGCTGGGAGGTTCCCCCAGGCCGGGTTCAATCTGGTCAGCATCCGGCGCCCTCTGTCGAAAATTCAGGAACTCACGTCATCCGAAAGTCACAAACCTTGAGTTTCCAGGGGCAAAAACTTTTGAAAAGACGCAGATTCCTGAATTTCCAACGGACGGAGCGGATGCGGCGGTCGCCGAGCGCAAAATGTCTGGTATCTGAGACAGATTATCCGAGAAACCGCACAACAGGAACCCGTTTGAGGCTCTAATGAATCTCATGGACACCACGACCGAACACGGCACCGTCGAACTGGGCATCGGCGCTCCCACCCGAGCCGAAGTTGTTGCCGTCGCGCGCCACGGCGCCCGCGTTACGATCGCCCCAGAAGCGCTCGCCGAGATGGCGAAGAGTCGCGCCATTATCGAGGCGCTCGCCGACGACCCGAACCCGCACTACGGAGTCTCGACAGGGTTCGGTGCTCTCGCCTCGAAGCAGATCCCCGTCGAGCGACGCGCGCAACTGCAACGCTCACTCGTGCTCAGTCACGCGGCCGGCTCAGGCCCGGAGGTCGAGCGCGAGGTGGTTCGCGCACTCATGCTGCTGCGCCTCTCCACACTGACCACCGGCCGCACCGGCGTCCGCCCGGTCGTAGCCGAGACCTACGCGGCGGTGCTCAACGCCGGCATCACGCCTCAGGTGTTCGAGTACGGCAGCCTCGGCTGCTCCGGCGACCTCGCCCCGCTCGCCCACTGCGCGCTCACTTTGCTCGGTGAGGGCAGCGTCCGGGATGCGAACGGTACGCTCGTGGCATCCGCAGCCGCGCTCGCCGCAGCGGGCATCACCCCAATCGAGTTGCGCGAGAAGGAGGGCCTCGCCCTCATCAACGGCACGGACGGCATGCTCGGGATGCTCGTGATGGCCATCCACGACCTCACCGCTCTCGTCACGACGGCCGACCTCGCTGCGGCGCTCAGCGTCGAGGCACTCACTGGCACCGATGCCGTATTCGCCGCAGACCTGCAGACACTGAGGCCGCAACCCGGCCAGGCGGCCTCCGCGGCGAACATGCGTCACGTGCTCGCGGGCTCCCCAATGATCTCCCGCCCGACCGGCTTCACACGGGTGCAGGATGCCTACTCGCTGCGCTGCGCCCCCCAGGTGCACGGCGCGGTGCGGGACACCATCGCGCACGCCACGACCGTGGCCGGCTACGAACTCGCCTCCGCCATCGACAACCCGGTGCTCACGCTCGACGGTCGTCTCGAGTCGAACGGCAACTTCCACGGCGCACCGGTCGGCTACGTGCTCGACTTTCTCGCGATCGCGGTCGCCGACCTTGCGAGCATGAGCGAGCGGCGCACGGACCGGTTCCTGGATGTCTCCCGCAACCACGGCTTGAACGCCTTCCTCGCCGATGACCCCGGCGTCGACTCCGGGCACATGATCGCCCAGTACACGCAGGCCGGGATTGTGAGCGAGTTGAAGCGCCTCGCAGCGCCCGCCAGCGTCGACTCGATCCCGTCGTCGGCCATGCAGGAAGACCACGTGTCGATGGGCTGGGCTGCCGCTCGAAAGCTTCGCCGAGCCATCGACGGACTGAGCCGCGTGCTCGCCATCGAACTGCTGACCTCGGTGCGGGCGATGGATTTGCGCGCTGCCGGCCCATCCGCTGCGCACCCGGATGCCGTGCCGCTCCAGCCGGGGCCGGTCGGCTCCGCCGTGCGCGCCCAACTTCGTACCCAGGTCGATGGCCCAGCCACCGACCGCTACCTGGCGCCCGAAATCGCGGCCGCCCACGCCATGGTGCTCGACGGTTCGCTGCTCGCGGCCGCGGCATCCGTCGTCAACACTGCAGGAGGAGAACTCGTATGAGCGCAGGAGCCCGCCCCGTTAAGGCCTACCGGGGAACCGAATTGCACACGCTTGGCTGGCAGCAGGAAGCCGTGCTGCGGATGCTGCAGAACAACCTCGACCCCGAGGTCGCCGAGCACCCGGATGACCTCGTCGTCTACGGCGGCACCGGTCGGGCGGCGAGAAGCTGGGAGGCGTTTGACGCGATCGTGCGCACCCTGACCACGCTCAAGGATGACGAGACCATGCTCATCCAGTCCGGCAAGCCGGTAGGCGTGATGCGCACGAACGAGTGGGCACCGCGCGTGCTCATCGCGAACTCCAACCTGGTCGGCGACTGGGCGAACTGGGACGAGTTCCGTCGCCTCGAGCAACAAGGGCTCACCATGTACGGCCAGATGACAGCAGGGTCGTGGATCTACATCGGTACGCAGGGCATCCTGCAGGGCACGTACGAAACGTTCTCCGCTGTGGCGAACAAGTCGTTCGGTGGCACGCTCGCCGGCACGATCACCCTCACCGGTGGCCTTGGCGGAATGGGTGGCGCACAGCCACTCTCCGTCACGATGAACGACGGTGTCGCCATCTGCGTCGACGTCGATCAGAGCCGGATCGACCGCCGGATCGAGCACCGCTACCTCGACGTGGAGGCCACCTCCATCGAGAACGCGCTTGAGCTCGCCTACGCCGCGCGCGACAAGAAGGAAGCCCTCAGCATCGGGCTTCTCGGCAATGCGGCAGAGGTGTTCCCGCAGATGCTCGCCATGGGCGCGAAGATCGACATCGTCACTGACCAGACGAGCGCGCACGATCCGCTCGCCTACCTGCCGGTCGAGTACAGCTTCGAGGAGTGGATTCCCGCCCGCGAGGCCGACCCGGAAGGATTCGCGACCAAGTCGCGCAACTCCATGCGCAAACAGGTCGAGGCGATGGTCGGGTTCCAGGATGCCGGAGCCGAGGTGTTCGACTACGGAAACAACATCCGCACCGAGGCGAAGACGGCCGGGTTTGAGAACGCCTTCGCGTTCCCCGGATTCGTGCCCGCGTACATCCGCCCGCTGTTCGAGCAGGGAAAGGGGCCGTTCCGTTGGGCAGCCCTCAGCGGCGACCCGGCAGACATCGCCGCGACCGACAAGGCGATCCTTGAGCTGTTCCCGGAGAACAAGTCGCTCGCGAAGTGGATTAAGATGGCGGGCGAGCGCGTGCACTTCCAGGGCCTGCCCGCCCGCATCTGCTGGCTCGGCTACGGCGAGCGTGACAAGGCCGGCCTGAAGTTCAACGAGATGGTCGCCTCCGGCGAACTGTCCGCGCCAATTGCGATCGGGCGAGACCACCTCGACTCCGGCTCCGTCGCCTCGCCCTACCGCGAGACCGAAGCAATGAAGGATGGCTCGGATGCCATCGCCGACTGGCCGCTCCTGAACGCCCTCGTGAACACCTCATCCGGTGCGACCTGGGTGTCCATCCACCACGGAGGCGGGGTCGGCATCGGCAGGTCCATCCACGCGGGCCAGGTCACCGTCGCCGATGGCACGGAACTCGCCGCACGGAAAATTGCTCGCGTGCTCAGCAACGACCCGGGTATGGGCGTCATCCGGCATGCCGACGCCGGCTACGAGGGCGCGATCGAGACGGCGGAGCGGCTGCACGTTCGCGTTCCCATGAGGGAGAATTCAGGCACATGACTTCGCCAACCGCACAGCTCTCCGTGGACGCGCTCTGGCCCCGTGCCGGCAACTGGCCTGCGCCGAGCGGGCGCTCGGACTTCGCGCTGATCGGAGTGCCGACGTGGCGCACGTCGATCTCCGCGACAAACGCAGCACAGACCCCGGATGCTGTGCGCGCCATGATCCCGCGCTACAGCGAGTTCTCGCACTCCGAGTTCACGGCGAACGTTGGCACCTCGCTCACGTTCGCTGACTGGGGAAACATCAGCGATCCGGATGCCGATGAGCAACGCGCCATCGCCGAGATCGCCGCGGTGGATGCCAGACTTCTGGTCGCCCTTGGCGGAGACAATGCGGCGACGGTTCCGGTGGCACTCGGGCGCTGGGGCGACCGACTCGCAACGGCCGGGCTCGTCACGGTGGATGCACACTACGATCTGCGCGACGGCATTTCCAACGGTTCCCCCGTGCGGCGCCTCATTGAAGATGGGCTTGCCGGACACCGGGTCGTGCAGATTGGCATTTCCGACTTCGCAAACTCGGCAGAGTACGCGGCGCGCGCCCGCGAGCTTGGCATTACCGTCATCCTGCGCGACGAACTGTTGTCCCGGCCGATGGCGAAGGTTATGGCCGAGGCACTGGAGCTGGCTGGCGCAGCAGGTGGCCCGATCCACGTTGACCTCGACGTGGACGCGTGCGATCGCTCCGTCGCCCCGGCGTGCCCGGCATCCGTCCCTGGCGGTATCGCCGCGCACGAACTCAGGGCGGCAGCGAGAGTTGCCGGTCGTCACCGAAGCGTGGAGTCGATCGACCTGGTCGAGGTCGATGCCACGACAGACACCGCGGATGCCCGCACCATTCGCCTCGTGGCACTGTGCGTGTTGGAGGCTGCTGCCGGGTTGCGCGAGCGAGGCGCGGTGGCAGGCTCATGAGCATCCTCATCGACAACATCGGTCTGCTCGTCACCCATGAGCACGGCCGTTCGGAGCGTCAGAATGCCGTTCTCGTCATCGAGAACAACCGGGTCGCGTGGATTGGCGACGCAGGGAAGGCGCCGGATGCCGACGAGCGCATCGACGCGGAGGGGCGCTGCGTGATCCCCGGGTTTGTCGACAGCCACAGTCACCTCGTGTTTGCCGGAGACCGCTCAGCAGAGTTCGAGCATCGGATGACCGGTCAGCCGTACGCTGCCGGCGGCATCCGCACGACCGTAGCTGCGACGAGGGCTGCCTCGAACGCCGTGCTCACCGCGAACACGGGCCGCCTCGTCGCCGAGATGCGCGCGCAGGGTACGACGACCGTGGAAATCAAGAGCGGCTACGGGCTCACGACGGCGGATGAGGCTCGCGCGCTCGCCATCGCGAAGACGTTCACGAGCGAGACGACCTACCTCGGAGCTCACGTCGTGCCGGTGGAGTTCGCGGACAACCCGGCCGACTACGTGGCGCTCGTCACCGGCGACATGCTCGACGCGTGTGCGCCGCACGCGAAGTGGATTGACGTGTTCTGCGACAACGGCGCGTTCGACGTCGACCAGGCGCGGGTAATCCTCAAGGCGGGCATGCCGAGGGGGCTCGGGGCGAGAATGCACGGCGCACAGCTCGCCCCATCCGGAGCCGTGCAGCTCGCGGTGGAACTCGGCGCGGCCAGCGTCGACCACTGCACGTACTTGACCGACGCGGATGTCGACGCGCTCGCCCACTCCGATACAGTGGCGACGCTGTTGCCCGGCGTCGAATTTTCGACCCGCCAGCCCTACCCGGATGCGCGGCGCCTCCTCGACGCGGGAGCAACGGTCGCCCTCGCCTGCGATTGCAACCCTGGCTCGAGCTACACCACGTCTATGCCGTTCTGTATCGCCGTTGCCGTACGCGACATGAACTTCAGCCCGGCCGAGGCACTCTGGTCGGCGACCGCGGGCGGCGCCGCGGCGCTGGGCCGCACCGACATCGGCGGGCTCGCGGTTGGCCAGCGCGCCGACCTCGTCATTCTGGATGCCCCGAGCTACGTGCACCTCGCGTATCGCCCCGGGGTACCGCTCGTGCACCGGGTGATTTCTGCCGCGCACTGACGGGGAGCTGTGACCAGAATCCCCCCTCTGTTCGGCATTGGGGACGCTCAGTTTCAGGTGCCGTTGCGCAACTTTCGTTGTTCCCGCAGGCCGCCTGCGGCCTGGACGACTGCGAACACGAGTGCGAGCCAACCGATTCAGTAACCCCACGCGAGAAGCGCGATTCCCACGAGCGCGAGAACTACCGCCACTCCGTAGATCAGGAGGAGGAAAGTGCGATTGTTCCCTTGCGGGGTCGCGTCGTCGTTCGTCATGGGTTCAGCATCCACCCGAGGTCGGCGCGACGGCAAGTTGTGTCATCGGGAGTTTTGGCATCCGGACAAGGGCGACGCGGCTGAGCGTTCTGTTTCTTCACCGGCTCAACGTTCATGAGCCGGGACTAGTCGTGATGTCGGTCAGCGTGTCGGCACACTCCTGAATGATGGAAGTACCCGCATCTTCGCGGGCGGAGACCGCGCCGTGCCAGCGCTCACCGTCGGCGGTGCATGCGGCGAACAGCGAAAAGCCGGGGCCCCCACCACCGTGACCGACAATTGTCGGGGGCAATCCACTCGTCATGAGCCCGAGGCCATAACCGGCAGGGTTGAATGGGTGACCAGGGGCATCCAGGAGGAGCGTGTCCCTCATTGCCGAGGCGTTCCCTTCACCGAGCTTTCCCTGCATGATGAGCGCGATGCCTCGTGTGGCATCTTCTACGCGAGCGGCAAACGTGCCCGTGTACACCCATCCAGGGTGGTATCGGCGAAGCTCAGCATTGATGGACGGATGGGTGCAGACCGACCAGTCCTCCCGGGTGGCAAACGGGTACGCCGTTACGCCGAGCGGCGCGAGGGCGACCGCGTTGAGCACGCCAAAATACGTGTCGTCGTGCACGTTCTCCAGTGCACGCCGCAGGAGAAGATAGCCAATATTCGAGTACCGGAATGCACCGGGGGAGTCCACAGTGGCGCGCGCAAGGATGGTCTCGATCGGCCACGGATCGTCCCTGTTCCGCACGGCCTCGTGATAGTCGCTCCAACTGCCGTAGTCGTTCAGGCCGGAACGGTGCAGGAGGATGTCCCGCATCGACAATTGGGCAAGCTCCGGCGGCAACTCCGGGACGTGCTGACCTATTCGCTCGTCGAGACCAAACGTCAAACACGCAGCGATCGCGGTGTAGGTTTTTGCGATGCTGTAGACCGGAACAATATCGCTCACGAGGCTATCCAAGCAGTGAGATCTGACACTCCGCTAGTGCGGAAAACACGGTCGGGGTCGTCAACTGAGCACGACGGCGCCCCACGCAAGCACGGCGATGAGCGCCCACGACGCGAGACCAACGAGCAGCGACCGCCAGCCGGTGCTGACGAGCTCGCGGATGCGCACTCCGGTGCCGAGGCCGAACAGCGCCATCGCCAGCAGTGCGGTTTGCGCCGTGTCAGCGATGGACAGCACCGCGTCGGGCAGCGGAACAAAGGAACGGATGGCAACGGCAAGCAGGAAGCCGGCGACGAACAGCGGAATGATCGGAGGGCGCTTGGCCGGTTTCGCATCGGCTGCGGCATCCGCGTCAGCATCCGCGCCAACAACCGACCCCGCTCGGCGGCTCCGCTGCCTCACAGCCAGCGCAGCGATCGACACCATGGGCGCAAGCATGAGCACACGCGTGAGCTTGATGACCACGGCGATGGCCAGCGCGCTCGTGCCTGCCAGTTGCGCGGTCGCGACAACCTGCCCGACGTCGTGCACGCTCGCGCCGACCCAGTGACCAAACTGGTCGGCCGTGAACCCGAGCGGATGCCAGAAGAGCGGCAGCACGGCAATGGCGAGCGTGCCGCAAAGGGTGACGAGTGCAACCGGTGTTGCAGCTTCGGAATCCTTCGCTTTCACAACCCCGCTCATCGCCCCGATGGCGGATGCGCCGCAAATTGAAAACCCCGTCGCGATGAGCAGCGGCTCATGATTCGGAAGCTTTGCCGCCCTCCCCAACCAGTAGGTGGCCACGAACGTGATGAGAACGAGGGCGACGACGAGCAGAATAGTGAGCCAGCCGAGGTGGGCAATGTCAATGAGGCTCAACTTGAGACCGAGCAGAACGATGCCGAGGCGCATAAACCGTTTCGACGCCACGGACAGTCCAGGGGCGAGGGGGCCGGTGATGGCGCGCCTGGCGGCCGGAATCTGGGCCACCACAATTCCAAGGCCGACAGCAGCGGTGAGCAGCGGGATCGCCGGAACGAGCGTGTGGATGCCCCACGCGAGCAATGCCGCTGCTGCCGAGACAACGACACCGGGCAACCAGCTCACTGCTGCGCCAGGTGGAGTGCCAGGTGAAGTGACGGGTGGAACCATTACCCAATCGTTTCACGAGCTGCGGCGCGCGCCCGACCAACCGCGGAGTGTGCTCGAGCAAGAAGGTCGGATTCTCCAACGTTTGCCCGGATCAATTCCGCACCGACTTCTGCGACGGTCACGGAAATCCGTGTTGCCGCGTCCGCGTCGTAACGCAGATTCGGATTGCCGTTGCCCACGAGAGCCGAAGCGAGCTCGGCAATCTCCGCCGCAGCCTCCACCATGAGCGTGAGTTCAGAAGACAACGACGCCATGGTGGTTGCGCGGTCGCCGGGGGACGCCAGGGCGGCCGTGTAGCCGACGGCGTCAGCGGTAATGATCGGTTCGAACCTTCTTCGGAGTTCATCCGCTCGACGAGCGATAACTTCGCCATCGAGGAGTGAGGGGACCGACCGGTGCGCAACCTTTGCGGCAAGACCGGCAGCGAGTGCCGCCATGGCCGCAATGACAGAGCCGGCCGCAGGGACGGAATCTAAGCCCGCGACATCGTCCAACAGCGCACGCAACGGGCGATCGAGATAGTCGTTCTCGGCTGGGTCGGAGGACATCAGGACAGGCCGACGATCTCGCCCGAGTCGTCGATGTCGATGATTTCAGCGGCTGGCGCTGACGAAAGGCCCGGCATGGTGCGCATATCTCCGCAGATCGGATAGATAAATCCGGCGCCGATCGATGCGCGAACTTCACGCACAGGCAGCCGCCATCCGGTGGGAGCTCCCTTGATGGCAGGGTTCGCAGACAGGGAGAGGTGTGTCTTGGCGATGCACACCGGCAGGTGGCCGAAACCTGCCCGCTCGTACTTTTCGAGCTGTTTGAGCGCCAACGGCGAGATGTCCAGTCCATCTGCCCCATACATCTCATGTGCGATCGTGTCGATCTTGTCCGTGAGAGAAAGTTCGTCATGGTACAGATAGTGGAAGTTCGACGGTTCATTGCAGGCTTCGGCTACGGCTTCCGCCAGTTCGGCAGCACCTGCGCCACCCTCGGTGAAATGGTTGCTGAGAGCCACCCGCACGCCCTCCTCCGCCGCGACCTCAAGGATCGCCCGGTGTTCACTCTCAAAGTCGGTGGGAAACACGTTCACTGCGATGACCGGCACAACTCCGTGTCGGCGAATGTTGGCGATCTGCCTCCTCAAGTTCACGGCACCCTCGAGGACGTCTCCCGGGTTCTCGGCGAGCATCTCTGACGGGAGTGGGCGGCCAGCGACCACGCGGTACTTGCCTGAGTGTGTTTTCAGGTCGCGCACGGTCGCGACGATGACGGCGGCATCCGGGGTCAGACCGGAGTTGCGGCACTTGATGTTGAAAAACTTCTCTGCGCCAATGTCCGCGCCGAACCCTGCCTCGGTGATGAGATAGTCGCCAGAATGGATTCCGATCTGATCGGCGACGACCGAGGAATTTCCTGTGGCGATATTGCCAAACGGCCCGCAGTGCACCAGCACCGGCGTCCCCTCGAGAGTCTGCATCAGGTTCGGCTTGATCGCGTCCTTGAGGATCACCGTCATCGCCCCAGCTGCTTTGAGTTGCTCTGCGGTCACGGGATTGCCGGAATTGTCGTAGCCCACAACGATTCTCCCGAGGCGCGCGCGGAGATCCGTCAAACCTGAGCACAGTGACAGCAACGCCATGATTTCACTGGCAGCAGTGATATCAAACCCGGTCTGACGCGGATACCCGTCGTCCGGGCCGCCGAGCCCTGTGACGATGTTGCGCAGTTCGCGGTCGTTCACGTCGAGAACGCGTCGCCAGGTAATTTCCTGGCTGTTCAGATCGAGTCGGTTTCCCTTGTGGATGTGGTTGCCGATCATGGCCGATAACAGATTGTGGGCAGCAGTGACGGCGTGCATGTCACCGGTCAGATGCAGATTGAGGGCTTCCATCGGCACCACTTGCGCGTAACCGCCGCCAGCCGCTCCGCCTTTGATTCCGAACGTGGGCCCCATGGACGGCTGCCGGATGGCAACAACGCCGAGCTTGCCAATGTGCCCGAAACCCTGGCCAAGACCCACTGAGGTCGTGGTCTTGCCTGAGCCAAGTGGCGTCGGTGTGATCGCGCTGACGACGACGTACTTCGCCTTGGGGCGGTCCTTCAGTTCGTCGATCGCGGCGAGAGAAATCTTCGACGCCACGCTTCCGTAGGGTTCGAGCAGGTGCGGACCTATGCCCATGCTTGCTGCGACACCGTCGAGCGGGCGGCGGACTGCAGCACGGGAAATCGCGAGATCCGACGGCATGGCCGGCTTACGGGATGCGGAGGGTTTTGAAATGGTCGTCACCAATCTGTTGCCGCGGGTGCCAATCGCACCACCACCGATTTGGATGCCGGAGTGTTGCTGCCTTCCGCCGTGGAATCCAACGGAACGAGCACGTTGGCCTCCGGAAAATATGCGGCGACACATCCCTTCGCCGTTGGGTAGGAAATCACTCTGAAGTGCTTGGCGACCCGGTCAACACCGTCGCTGAATTCGCTGTGGATGTCAACGAAATCACCGTCGTCGAAACCCAGCTCGGCAAGATCTTCCGGATTTACGAAAACAACGTGGCGACCCTTCTTCACGCCCCGGTATCTGTCGTTCAGGCTGTACGTGGTGGTATTGAACTGGTCGTGAGATCGCACTGTCTGCAAGAGGAGTCGGCCCGCAGGGACCGTTATCGCCTCCAGCTCGTTGACGGAGATCATCGCCCTGCCCGTCGGCGTAGGGAAGGTACGAGAGTCGCGCGGGCCGTGAGGCAGGATGAATCCGTCTTTCTGACGAACCTTGCGGTTGAAGTCCTCGAAGCCGGGAACGACGTGGGAAATGTGCTCGCGAATGGTGTCGTAGTCGCGCTCGAAACCAGCCCAGTCGATTCCGTGCTTGTCGCCGAGAACGGCCCGCGCCAGTCTCGTGACAATCGAGACTTCGGAGAGCAGGTTCGGCGCAACCGGCTTGAGCTTTGGATAGGACGGTTGCACAGCGGCCACCGTGTCCTCGATGCTGACGAATTGTTCCCCTTTGGCTTGAACGTCGATTTCGCTGCGTCCTAACGTCGGCAGAATCAACGCCTCTTCGCCGATCACCGCGTGGGATCGATTGAGCTTGGTGGAGACTTGAACGCTCAACTCAAGTTGCTGCACCGCATCCTCCGAGACATCGGTGTCGGAAATGGCACCGACGAGGTTGCCGCCGAGCGCGAACCACACCTTGATATTGCCGTCGCGCATGGCCCGGATGCCGTTGACGGCATCCACTCCGTCGTCGCGCGGCGGGTCGAAGCCGAACTCCTGCTGAATGGCATCGAGGAAGGATGGCGGCATCTTCTCCCAAATCCCCATGGTGCGATCGCCCTGCACGTTGCTGTGACCGCGAATCGGCGAAGCACCAGCCCCGGGCTTCCCGATGTTGCCACGCAAGAACAGCAGATTCATGATCTCTTTGATCGTGGGGACGGCCTTTTTGTGTTGTGTGAGCCCCATCGCCCACGTAATGATGACGTTGTCGGCCTTCATGTATCGCGCTGCCAGGTCATCAATTTCGGTGCTCGTGAGCCCGGTGGCCGTCAGCACGGTTTCTTCGTCCAGATTCGCCAGGTGGGCCTTGAATTCTGCGAGCCCCTGGCAGTGTTCATCAAGGAAGTCGTGGTCCAGCACGGTTCCTGGATTGGCATCCTCTGCCTCCAGAACTCGCTTGGAGATCGCCTGCAGGAGCGCCATGTCCCCACCGAGGCGAATCTGCAGGTACTGGTCGGCCAGCCCCGTGCCGCGACCGATGACCCCAATGATTTTCTGGGGGTTCTTGTAGCGGATCAGGCCTGCCTCGAGCAGCGGATTCACGGCGACGATCTCGGCGCCTGCGTGCTTTGCTTCCTCAAGGACCGTCAGCATGCGAGGGTGATTGGTGCCAGGGTTCTGGCCCATGATGATGATGAGGTCGGCTTTCTCGAAGTCGCGGTAGAGAATGGTGGCCTTGCCGACTCCGATGGCCTCGCTCATCGCCGTCCCCGTGGACTCGTGGCACATGTTTGAGCAGTCCGGGAGGTTGTTTGTTCCGAACGCTCGCGCGAAAAGCTGATACGCGAAAGCAGTCTCGTTCGGTGTGCGGCCGCTCGTGTAGAACGCGGCCTGATCGGGTGACTCGAGATCATTGAGTTTCTTGGCGATTAACGTGAAGGCATCGTCCCAACTGATGGGTTGATAGTGATTCTTGCCCGCAGGTTTGTACACCGGCTCGACCAGTCGACCCTGCATGCCAAGCCAGTACTCATCCTTGGTGAGCAGATCATCAATCGAGTACTCGCTCCAGAAGGAGGTCGGGACAGTCACCGGAGTGGCCTCCCAGGTGAGCGCTTTGGCACCGTTTTCGCAGAACTCGAAAGTCTTACGCTCTGGCGGATCCTCCCAAGCGCAACTCATGCAGTCGAAACCGTCCTTCTGGTTCATCGACAGAAGGCCCTTCATGGCGCGAGAAACTCCCATGTCCGTAAGGGCAGGAACCATCGCGTGAATGACGCCAGGCACGCCGGCCGCCCATGACTTCGGGGCCCCAACCGTGAGCTCGTCCTCTTCCGCACGATGGCTGGCAGGCTTCTCGGCCGTCACACTGCACTCCCTTGCGTTACTCGCGAACCCACGATGCGTTCTGCTCCGGCGTAAATCACCATGGAGGAGCCTCGCACGAACCCGGCGAGGGTGAGTCCCATCTCAGTAGCCAAATCTGCAGCAAGCGACGACGGGGCGGACACTGCGGCGAGCATCGGGATTCCAGCCATCAATGCCTTTTGTACCAATTCAAAACTTGCCCGACCGGACACCATGAGCACGGTTCCGCGCAGCGGGAGCCGGTCTTCTTTCAGCGCCCAACCAATAACCTTGTCCACGGCATTGTGGCGTCCAACGTCTTCACGCAACACGAGGAGCTCCCCGCTCTCACCGTCGAAGAGCGCGGCCGCATGCAGGCCACCCGTCTTATCGAAAACCTCTTGTTCGTTTCGCAGCCGTTCGGGGAAGGACGCGAGCATCTCCTCGGTCACGCGCAGCGGATCTTGATCCACGGTGTACGCAGACTTGGTTCTTACGGCATCGATGCTCGCCTTGCCGCACAGTCCGCACGCACTAGTCGTGTAGAACGCCCGCTCAAGGCTCGGGTCTGGGGGCGCCACACCGGGGGCAAGTGTGACGTCCAGGACGTTGTAGGTGTTGAGGTTGTCGACGCTCGCGCCAGCGCAGTACCTCGCAGTCCTGAATGCCTCCCGCCGCGTGATCACCCCCTCTGACACAAGAAAGCCTGCGGCCAGATCAAAATCGTTGCCGGGTGTGCGCATCGTAATGACCAGTGAACGCCCGCCGACGCGAATCTCCAGCGGTTCTTCGACGGCAAGCAGGTCTTCGCGCAACGAGACGCGATCGAACCCCGTGACGCGAGTCACCCTGCGTCGAGCTACAGTTCGCTCCATAACCCATTCCTACCACTCTGGCCATTGCAGACGAACGAAATCCACAATTGCCGGTCTGGGCGAATGTTCTGCGGGTTGCAGGGGTCAGGGCGCGAGCAGGCGCGCAACGCTACTCGTCGAAGGTGTTCACGAGGGAGTGGGCCGCCCGTTCGAGATAGTCCCAAAACGTCGCATCCTGGAGTGGCGGCAGTTCGAGAGAGTCGAGGGCGGTTCGCATGTGGCCGAGCCAGTGGTCGCGCGCTTCCGGGTTGACCTTGAAGGCCGCGTGCCGCATGCGGAGGCGGGGGTGTCCGCGCTCCTGGCTGTAGTTAGTCGGGCCGCCCCAGTATTGCTGCAGGAACATACTCAGCCGGTGGATCGACCCCTCAAGGTCGTGGTGCGGGTACATCGGCCAGAGCACTGGATCGTTCTGAACACCCTCGTAGAACCGGCGCACCAGTCGGTCGAAGGTCTCCGTGCCGCCGATCTGGTGAAACAGTTCGCCTTGAATGCCCGGCCCGTTCTCGCCCGACCTCAGAGTTACCGGGTTGACCTGACCGCGCTGCGCAGCGTCGTCGCTCATTTGTCTGCGGCCTTGCTCGCGGGACCAGGCGCATCCTTGCCAGTCGCACGTGTGCCCCTTGCAGGCGTGTCCGGCGCCGGGGTGGGCGGTGTGCCGGGGATGGCGCGGTGCTGGTCCAGAATCATCCGGTTCAGCGAGGGGACGCTCACACCGTACTTGTCGAGGGCGAGCTTCACGCGCATCCGCAGTTCTCTCGCGACATCCCACTGGTCTGCGGAGCGCGTCTTGATGACAAGCCGCAGGACAACAGCCTCCGCCGTCACGGACTCGACGCCCCAAATCTCCGGATTCTCCAGAATTTTCCGCCGCCAGGCCGGGTCGGTCGTGAGGAGCTTTGCGGTCGTGAGGACGACATCTTTCATGGCGTCCAGGTCGGAGGTATAGGGCACGGGCAAGTCGATGATGACCCGAGCCCAGCCCTGCGACTTGTTTCCGACGCGCAGAATCTCACCGTTTCGTACGTGCCAGAGGGTGCCGTTCACGTCCCGGATGCTGGTGATCCGAACTCCGACAGATTCGACGGTCCCGGTGGCGACACCGAGATCGACGACATCGCCAATTCCGAACTGGTCCTCGAACACCATGAACATGCCGTTCAGGATGTCCTTGACCAGGTTCTGTGCGCCGAACGCAAGGCCCGCGGCGACCACGCCTGCCGCACCGAGGATGCCCAGGACCGGAACACCGAGCGTATCCAGAATGAGCACGAGCGCGGCGCCGAGCAGTATCACCGTGAGGGAGCTGTTGATGACCGTTCCGAGCGTGCGGGTGCGCTGCACAATGCGCGCCGCGCGCAGGGGAGCGGATGCCAATTCCTGGGTCTGTTCGACGTTGTGCGACTTCTTGACCCCAGACACGACCCGCTCAATCGAGCGGCGCAGGATCACGAGGAGCAGCCAGCGAAAGAAAACGGTGCCGATCAGGATCAGAATAATTGAGAAGAGAACGCGCCACTCAGTGAAGAAGCTGCCCAATGCAGTCCACACGCTCGCCCAATTCACGTCGATCATCGCATGGCCAGTCTATTCGGGATGCCCACGCCGAAACGTCAGGAGGGCCGAAAGATCGGCCCTCCTGACGTTCGGGTGCGTGAGGCTGGTTGCCCCTAACTCTTGCAGTGCGCAACCATCCACTGGGTGGCGGTCTTTGTTGCCGCGCTGGTCGCGTCGGTGAGCGCCGACATGTCACCCTTGGCCTCCTTGTCCACGGCCTGGGCAACGACGAAGACAGTGTCACTGATCTCCTTGGGCGCGGCCTGGGCAATGGCATCCCAATATTTTGCGAGGCCCGTCTCATCCCCGGACTTGTTGAAGAGATCGGTGTTGTTGAAGGCCTTGCATACCTCAGCGACTGAGCCTCCGGTGTTGTGATACTGGGCGGCGGCGTCCGGGCCCGCGCCGCCACCCCCGCCTGAGCACGCCGCACAGCCGAGCACAATTGCGCCAGCAATGACGCCGATAGATAACGCTCGCGCGCGAACCATTTTTCGTGTGAACATCGACTACTCCTTATATCTCGGATGGATTGACGCGCATATTCCTGGTGCGGCGGTCAGCAGTGCGCAAGGAACCACGTGGAAACGCCAGTCACGTTGTCCACCCAGGACTGGTCGGACGACGCACTGAGGTCACCGTTGGCGACTTTCCGAAATCCGTCGGCGACCGCAGAGACTGTTGGTTTGATGTCCGCGGGGGCCTCATCGGCCACTTTCTGCCAAAAATCCACTGTCGCGGCGAGCTGGGCGGCATCGGAGTCGTCGCTGCTACCGGAGGGCGCGGAGACCAAATCGGTGCAGAAAGGGGAACCCGCAGCATCGCCAGAGCCAACTGTGCTGGTACCCGAAGCGCCCCCGCCACTCGTGTCAGGGCTTCCCGAGCCGCCGCTGTCGTTGGCGGCACTGCTCGTGTCGTTCGTGCCGCTCGTTCCCGTACCGCCAGCTGTACTGGTAGACGGCGCGCCACCGACCGAGCATGCGGCACACGCGAGCAGCACAGCGCTCACTAGAAGAGCGGCGGGAAGTGCGCGCGTGCGAATAAGAGATGGGCGATACATGGTTGGCTCCGTCGGATCGAGATCGGACTGGTCTCCGCGGTTATTGACACTAGTTAGCCGTCGGTGGCGCATGGTTGTCGATCGCGCAGAATTTAGTTGCAGAATGCGCAAAAAAAGCTGCTCAGGAGTTAGCATGTGACATGGCTCTTACCGAGGAATCATCGGAATTGAGCGCGACGCCCGGATACCGTGTCTGGTCGAGCGGAAGCCTCCCTGAGGCGGAGCAGTTCGGATTTTGGAACGAGACAGTCCAGGAAATATTTGGACCTGTTCGGGTTCTTCGCCAAGGTTCGGGTGGTTTCCGAATGGAGGTCGCCCAAACTCGTGTTGGTGCGATGGTCATTTCTTCGGTGAGAGCGGAAGCGCATAGTGCGGAACGCGATCAGTTCATGGCCAACCAGGACACCGCAGGGCGGGCATACATCAACGTGCCCAGACTGGGCGTGCTCAGCGGGCATCAGTACTCTCGGGACATCGCACCAAGCATCGGTGTTCTTGGCATGATCGCAGGCAGCGCGCCGGCCACCCTTCGCGCGGAGGAGGAGTTCACTCAATATGTGATCGGGCTGCCTGCAGAGTTTGTGATCCCTCGCCTGGCAGATTCTGCTGCTGCCGGGATCGCCAGTGGTGCACTTCCCAACCTTCTCGCCCAGATTACGGACTACGTCTTTCACCACTCAACCGAGTTCGGCCCGGCGGACGCAGCCCAGTTGACGCAGCAGTTTGTCGACCTCGTGGTCGCGAGCTTCGGCCCATCCACCGCTCAGAAGTCCGGACGTTCAGCCCTGCTCCTTCAGGCCGCGATGGACTATGCCGACGCTACTCTTGGGGATGCCGGTCTCAGCACGGACGTGCTCGCAGCGCACGTCAATGTCTCCAGGCGGACCCTCGAAAAGCTGTTTGCCGATCGGGGCACCACGGTCGCACATTGGATTCTAGAACGCCGACTGGAACGCGCCAGTGAGGATCTGGTTGCACCCGAATGCTCCCTCAAGTCCATTGAGGCTATTGCTCAGGGTCGGGGATTTGTCGACCGTACCCACTTCAGCAGGGTGTTCAAAGCCCGCTTTGGTGTGTCTCCCGCCGCGTTTCGACGGCGGGGCTATCCGGCATCCTTCGCCTGAGCAGCGAGGGCACGTTCGACACCCGCGAGGTTCTCCACGATGAGCCGGCGCAACGCTGGAACATCCGGATTCGCGTCAAGCCACGCTTTGGTCGCGTCGACCAGTCCCTGTGAGGCGAGCGGTGCGGGGTAAAGCCCGACAATGAGTGTCTCGGCGATGTGGTAGCTGCGGCTCTTCCACAGCGTGTTCAGCACCGCGAAGTACTTGTCCACGACGGCCTCAAGCGAGGCCGGGTCGTTCACGTGCTGATAGCCGAGCGCTGTGTTGCGCACGATCGCGTTCGGCAGCTCGTCGGAGTCGACGAGAGAGTCGAACGCCGTCCGCTTCGCTTCGGCGGTTGGGAACGTGGCACGTGCCCTGGCAGCCGCCTGCGCACCGTTCGCCGTGTTGTCCTTGGCGAGGGCCTCGTCAATGTCGTCCGGAGTTGCCGCCGAGTTGAGCACAAGTCCTTCGAGCAGTTCCCAACCGAGGTCGGTGTCGATCGTGAGCCCGTCGAGCACGACCGTGCCGTTCAGCAGACCGCGCAGCGCGGCCACGTGGTCGCCAGTCGAGGCAATCTGGGCGAAGAACTTCACGAACTGGAACTGGGCATCCGAGCCAGCTTCGGCGAGCTGTGCGAGGGTCCACAAGTCTGAGCCGACCTTCTCGATGGTCTTCGCGCGGTCCACCGGTGCCACATATTGGCGGGCGACCAGCATGAGCTGGCTAAGGGTCGTGCGGATCGTGGTGCTCTCGGTCTCGGTCGCAATGTTGCCGAGCACGAGTTTCACGTAGTTGCTCGGAGCCGTTTCGGCGTCGCGCGTGGCATCCCACACCGAACCCCAGACGAGCGCCCGCGCGAGAGGGTTCTCGATGTCTTTCAGGTGCTCCAGTGCGACGGCGAGTGAGTCGTCGTCGAGACGGATCTTCGCGTAGGCGAGGTCGTCATCGTTGATGAGCACGAGGGCCGGCTTGGCCATTCCGACGAGCTCCGGTACCTCGGTGCGCTCGCCGTCGACATCCAGCTCGACCCGGTGGGTGCGAACAAGCTTGTCGCCCTGGAGGTCGTAGAGGCCGATCGCGAGACGGTGCGGACGGATGGTCGGGTAATCGGCCACCGCGCTCTGCAGCACGGCAAAGCTCGTGAAGTTGCCGTCAGCGTCCGTCTCGAACGACGGTCGCAGCGTGTTCACTCCAGCGGTCTCCAGCCACAGTTTCGACCACTCGGTGAGCTTGCGACCGCTCGTGACCTCCAGTTCGGCGAGCAAATCCTTGAGCTCAGTGTTGCCGTAGGCGTGCTTCTTGAAGTACGCGGCGACCCCGGCGAAGAACTCGTCCTCGCCAACCCACGCGACAAGCTGCTTCAGAACAGAGCCGCCCTTCGCGTAGGTGATGCCGTCGAAGTTGACCTGCACGTCTTCGAGGTCATTGATGGTGGCGACCACAGGGTGGGTGGATGGCAGCTGGTCCTGGCGGTATGCCCAGCTTTTCTCCATGGCCTGGAACGTGGTCCAGGCCTCAGTCCACTCCGTGGCGTTCGCGGTGGAGATGGTGGAGGCCCACTCGGCGAACGACTCGTTCAGCCACAGGTCGTTCCACCACTTCATGGTGACGAGGTCGCCGAACCACATGTGGGCGAGCTCGTGCAAAATCGTGACGACGCGGCGTTCCTTGATCGCATCCGTCACCTTCGAGCGGAACACGTAAGTCTCGGTGAACGTGACGGCGCCCGCGTTCTCCATGGCGCCAGCGTTGAACTCTGGCACGAACAGCTGGTCGTACTTTTCAAACGGGTACGCGTAGTCGAACTTCTCTTCGTAGTACGCGAAGCCCTTGCGGGTGATGTCGAAGATGTAGTCGGCGTCGAGGTATTGGCTGAGCGACTTGCGCGAGTAGATGGCAAGCGGGATGACGCGGCCGTCGCGGCTCGTCAGTTCGCTCGTGACGGCGGCATACGGTCCGGCGATGATCGCGGTGATGTACGACGACATGGTCTGGGTCGGCGCGAAGCGCCACACAGCCCTGCCACCGTCCAAAACCTCAGGGGTGGGGGATGGGGAGTTCGACACGACAACCCACTCGGCCGGCGCGGTCACGGTGAACGTGAACTGTGCTTTGAGGTCGGGCTGCTCGAATACGGCAAACACGCGGCGGGAGTCCGGCACCTCGAACTGGGAGTACAGGTACACCTCGCTGTCGACCGGGTCGACGAAGCGGTGCAGGCCCTCGCCAGAGTTCGTGTACTCGACATCCGCGACAACAGTCAGCACGTTCTCGGCGGCGAGATTGTCGAGCTGGATGCGCACGCCGTCCGCGGCCGCGGTGTCAACGGCGGCACCGTTCAGCTCGATCGAATGCACGGTGCGGGTGAATGCGTCGATGAAGGTCGAACTACCCGCTGTGGCGCTGAACGTCACAACGGTCGTACTCGTGAACACCTCGGCTCCGACGGTCAGGTCAAGCGAGACGTCATAGCTCGCGACGGTGATCAGCGCCTTGCGCTCCTGGGCTTCAAGGCGGGTGAGGTTATCTCCGGGCACGTGGACTCCTGGGTCAGAATTGTTGGTGAGGAGCCAGCGTTTGTGGCGCCGATCTCCGCCCTCCAGACTAGTCGTGCTGCTCAGCGAGAATCCATGGAGTGAGCTTGACTGGAGCTATGACTATTTCCCCTTCGCCCACCGCAGTTGATTTCTGGTTCGACCCTTCCTGCCCGTGGGCATGGATGACGAGCCGCTGGGTCGATGAGGTGGCAAAGCAGCGCAACCTCGAGGTGAGCTGGCACATCATGAGCCTGGCCGTGCTCAACGAAGACAAAGACGTCAGCGATGACTACCGTGCGTTCTTCCCACGGGCCCTGCGCTACACGCGCCTCGTGGCCGCCGTCGCCGAGCTGGAGGGGCAGGATGCCGTGAAGCCGCTGTACGACGCCCTCGGCATTCGCATCCACAATGGCGGGTCAAAGAACCCGGATGAGGTCATCCCGGCCGCGCTGGCGGAACTCGGATTGCCCGCAGAATATGCCCGCTTCGCCGACTCCGATGAGTATGACGAGCAGATGCGCGCCAGCCACTTCGACGGCATCAACCGGGTCGGTCAGGATGTCGGAACCCCGGTCATCGCCGTGAACGGCGTGGCGTTCTTCGGGCCGGTAGTGTCTCCGGCGCCGAAGGGCGAGCAGGCTCTCACGCTTTGGGATGGCGTAGTCGCGGCCGCAAGCTACGACGGTTTCTTCGAAATTAAGCGCACCCGAACTCGCGAGCCCATCTTCGACTGAGCGATGATCGCGTCCGCGGGCATGGCGAGACTCACCCCAGTGTCAGGGGCACACGATAATCTCCAGCAATGAATGAGAAAGAACTCTTCCTACAGTCTGATGCCGCCCTCCGTTCGGTGATCGACCAGCTCACACCGGAGCAGCTCGTGCTCGCGGTTCCCGCCGACTGGGCTCACAAAGAAAACCCTGCGCTGCGCGACATCCTCGCGTATCACGTCTATGACGAAGCCTGGGTGCCTGACGTTCTCGCCGGCAGCACGGCCGACGAGGTCGGCGACCGTTACGAGGGCGACCTGCTGGGCGACGATCCCGTTGCCAGCTATGACAGGGTCAATGATGCAGCGACCATTGCCGTGAACAAGCACACCGATCTGGATGCGGTGACGCATCTGAGCTACGGCGACTTCCCCGCCCGCGAGTTTTTTGTGCACACTGCGCTGTATCGGGCGTTCCAGGCCTGGTCGATCGCCCACCACCTTGGCATGACGTTTTCCTTCTCCGAGGAACTCGTCGAAGGACTCTGGGAGCACGTGGGACCGCAGATCGACGCCTTCCGCGCGATGGGAGTTTTCCCGCCAGAAGTGGCGGCCCCGGATGGCGCGGACCGCGCGACTCAGCTCCTCGCCAAAACGGGATACTACGTGCCGTAGCGCTCACGCCGCGGTGTGCGGATCACCTGCCTAGACTTGAAGCATGCGCATCCACATCGCGACAGACCACGCCGGGCTCGAGTTCAGCACACAGCTTCAGGAGCACTTGCGTGCTGCCGGTCACGAGGTCATCGACCACGGGCCCAAGGAGTTTGATGCACTCGACGATTACCCCGCGTTTTGCATCAACGCGGCGATTGGCGTCGTGGTCGACCAGCAGGCCGGTGTCGAGGCGCTTGGCGTCGTGTTCGGCGGTTCAGGAAACGGCGAACAGATGGCCGCGAACAAGGTGCGTGGCGCGCGCGCTGCCCTCGTCTGGAATGTGTCCACCGCTGAGCTGGCCCGTCAACACAACGACGCAAACCTGATCTCGATCGGTGCCCGCCAGCACAGCGTTGAGGAAGCCATCCTGTTCATCGACACCTTTATCGCGACCCCGTTCTCCGGCGAGGAGCGCCACGCGCGCCGAATCGCGCAATTGCGCGAATTTGAAGACACCGGAGCCATCGCGGGCAAGCAGGTCGACTAGCAGTGCCAGAAGGCCACTCCGTTCATCGCATTGCGCGACAGTTTGAGTTGCACTTCGTCGGCTCGACGGTGGCGGTGAGCTCGCCGCAGGGACGGTTCGCGGCTGGCGCGGCGACGCTCGACGGTCGCGTGATGACGGATGCACAAGCCGTCGGCAAGCAAATGTTCCTGGAGTTCGACAACGCACTGTGGCTGCGCGTGCACCTCGGAATCTACGGTGCCTGGGATTTCGCCGGTGATATCACCGCGGATGCCACGACAGCGGCAAGTGCCGGCCGAATGGGTCAGACCGAAATGCGTGGCATCCCTGACGCACTGCCAGATTCCACGCCGGGGGCGATGGAGAGCGAAGACTCCCTGCACTCGATCGGTGCCCCACGGCGAACGCGCCTGCGCATGGCCGAGTCGGAGAAGGAAGGTGAGGAGCTCGCCACGTTCCCACCGGAGCCGACCGGCCAGGTGCGCGTGCGGTTGTTGACGGACAACGCGGTGGCGGACCTCCGCGGCCCGACCGCCTGCGAAGTCTTGACTCCGGAGGAGGTTGCCGCCGTCATCGCGCGACTCGGGCCCGACCCTCTCGTCGATGACAGTCAGGCGGCCGAGGATCGCTTCACGGAGGTGGTTCGCCGCAAGCCGACACCGATTGGCATCCTGCTCATGGACCAATCCGTCGTGAGCGGAATCGGCAATGTGTACCGCGCAGAGTTGCTCTATCGCGCTCGATTGAACCCGCACACGCCGGGGAAGAACGTGCCGGAGGAGACCGTGCGTGCCCTCTGGAAAGACTGGTCGCATTTGCTCCGCATCGGGGTGCAGACCGGGATCATGATCACCATGGATGACCTGTCCGACGACGACTACGCGAAAGCTCTCGCGAGTCGCGACGACCGGCACTGGGTGTACCACCGCGCAGGGCTCCCGTGCCGCACTTGCGGAACCCACATCGTTCTCGAAATTGCCGCGACGCGCAAACTGTACTGGTGCCCGAAATGCCAGGCCTGACCACCGGCGGTTTCGGCATTTGACCTTGCGCGCTGCGTGCCAAGCTTGAGCCATGAGGTACAGCCCGCACTATGTGACGACAGATCCAGACGACGTCAAACGTCTCATCCGTGAGAACCCCTGGGCGACCATCGTCGCCAACACTTCGAAGGGCCTGATCGCCGCTCACTACCCGATCATGCTCGAGGAGGGACGCGACGAAATCACCATCGTCAGCCACGTCGGAAAACCCGACGACCGATCCCTCGAGTTGGGCACGGCAGAGGTCCTGGTCATTGTGCAGGGTGCTCACGGCTACATTTCCCCCGGCTGGTACGGAGACATTCCCGCCGTGCCCACCTGGAACCACTCCACTGCGCACCTGTACGGTGTTCCCGAGATTCTCAGCGACGAAGAGAATTGGCGAGTTCTGGACGAACTCGTTGAACACTTCGAACATCCGATGCCGCATCCGAAACTTCTGAAAGACAACGAGGAGTACGGCCGGAGCATCGTCGACGGCGCGACCGGGTTTCGGATCGTCGTCACCCGCTTCGAAGCCCGGCACAAGCTCAGCCAGAACAAGCCAGACGACATCAAAGAAGCGGTCATGACGGAACTGGAGCACGGCTCGAACTACGCGCACCCGCAGCTTGCCGCCGACATGCGCAGAGCGAATCAGAAAAAGTGATTACTCTTACTCACGCCAGAATCGGCGACCAGATTGTCGACGTGCAGGTGGCGGATGGGCGGATCGTGGCGATCACGCCGACCGGGGTGGCCCACGGCGAGACGCGCGACCTCGGCGGCCGGTGGCTGCTCCCTGGATTGTGGGACCACCACGTCCACCTGAATCAGCAGGCGCTCGCGCTACGCCGAGTCGACCTGTCGGAGGCGACCTCGGCCGCTCAGGCAGCGCACATCATGGGGACACACTCCTCGACCGCGCGCGTCGAGCCCGGCCATCCGCTCGTTGGCCACGGGTTTCGTGACGCGCTCTGGCCTGACACTCCAACAGCGACGATGCTCGATGCTGCCGTCGGGGGAGTGCCCACAGTTCTCGTCAGCGGCGACCTGCACTGCGCGTGGCTGAACACGGCAGCGCTCACCCTATTTGGGCTGGCTGGCCACGACACTGGGGTGCTGCGGGAAGACGACTGTTTCGCTCTCGTCGCCCGGCTACAGAACATCCCGGATGATGTCCTCGACGAGTGGGTGTCGGATGCCGCAGCCCAGGCGGCGAGCCGTGGTGTCGTCGGGGTCGTGGACATGGAGATGGGTCCGAACATCGAGGTGTGGTCGCGACGCGCGGCGGACGGATTCAACACGCTCCGCATTGCCGCCGGAATCTACACCGAGCACCTGGATGCTGCCGTCTCCGCAGGTCTCCGCTCGGGCGCATCCATTGGCGGTTCAGAGCTGATCTCGGTCGGGCCGTTCAAAATCCTGATTGACGGCTCCCTGAACACGCGGACCGCGTACTGCATCGACGAGTATCCAGACACGCACGACCACGGGCTCCTCACGGTGACCCCCGACGCCCTTGTTCCGCTGCTGCGCACCGCGAGCTCAGCGGGCATCACCCCCGCGGTCCACGCGATCGGCGACGAAGCGAACCGGCTCGCGCTTGACGCGTTCGAGACCGTTGGATGCCGTGGCCGGATTGAGCACGCACAACTGCTTCGCGAGGAGGACATCCCTCGATTCGGCGCGCTGGGAATCGCGGCGAGCGTGCAGCCGGAGCACGCGATGGATGATCGGGACATCGCGGACCGGTACTGGGGTGATCGCACCGCCCGCGCCTTCGCACTGAGGAGCCTCCTTGACGCCGGTACGGAACTTCTGCTCGGATCCGATGCGCCCGTGTCGCCGTTGGACCCGTGGGTGACGATCAGCGCCGCGGTGTTCCGCTCTCGCGGTGGGCGTGCGCCGTGGCATCCGGAGCAAACCATCACCGTGGACGAAGCGCTCGCCGGCTCCACCCATTCCGGCCTCGCGGTCGGCGAACCAGCCGACATCATCGCCGTGGACCGCGACCCCGCCACATGCTCGGCAGAGGAACTGCGCACCATGCCGGTGGCGTTCACCATGGTCGCCGGACGCGCCACCCACGAAGCTCTGGGTTGAGCGTCGCTGACCGGGCCGCAAGGCCGGGGGATAACCCCACTCCCAATCAACAGGGTGGCCGGATGTTGCAGCCGACCCGGCGCCGCCACGCTGGATACATGACTACTGAAACACTTACTTCGACCACGGACTCTGCCACGCTGGAGCCTGTGAAAGGCAATCTCTATCTAAGGCTGTGGCGGGGAGTGCCGCGAGAGTTGGGATTCCTGCTGCTTGCCCTGCCCATTGCCACCCTCGGCTTCGGCAGCGGGCTCATCCTGATGTCCGGCGGTGCCGGCACCGTCGTCACGTTCTTCATCGGCGTGTTCCTGTTCATCGGCTTGTTCTATGTGTCCCGAGCGTTCGGGACCGTGGAACTCATCCGCCTCGGCTGGGCGGGAAGGCCAGCCGTCGCCCGCCCGCACTGGTCAACAGATCCCGGGTTCTGGGGCTGGCTGCGCAGCATGTTCACAAATGGCCACTACTGGCTGTACGTGTTGCACACGACGATCGTGAACTATGTGGTGTCGCTCGTGTCGTGGACAGTGACGGTTGTCTGGCTGGCGACAGGGCTCGGCGGCGTGACGCACTGGTTCTGGGGGTATTTCCTGCCGTCGAACGGTCGCAACCCAGGAAATGTTTCCCGCTGGTTGTTCGACGTGTTCGGTGACCGCTCTGTGGATTGGTCCAACAGCGGACTCAATTTCGCAGCGCTGGACAGCGTCGTGTTCGCCGTTCTCGGCGTCGCATTCCTGGCCACCCTGCCTTTCATCACCCACGTGTTCGTTCTGCTCCACGATGTGATTGCGCGGACGATGCTCGGCGCGTTCCCCTCTGACGACCTCAAGCGTCAGGTTCGCGAACTGAACGCCTCCCGCTCAGCGGCCGTCGCTGCAGAGGGGCACTCGCTTCGACGCCTGGAGCGGGACATCCACGACGGGCCGCAGCAGCGACTGGTTCGGTTGCAGATGGACATCGCCGCGGCGGAGCGTCAGCTGGATTCCGACCCGGACGCTGCGAAGGCTCTGCTGGCCTCCGCGAAGGATCAATCCCACGAGGCTCTGGAGGAGTTGCGTGCACTGTCGCGCGGGTTCGCCCCGCCGATTCTGATGGACCGCGGCCTGGTCGCGGCGCTGCAGTCTCTCGCCGCTCGCAGCTCGCTGACCGTGAGTGTCGACAGCCAACTCGATGACGTCGAGTTGTCGCAGGAGCTTCAGCGCAACGCATACTTTGTCGCCAGTGAACTCCTGACCAATGCAGTCAAACACTCGCAGGCGACCACCGCGAAGTTGGCCGTCGGGGCGCACGGCAACGGCCTGCTTGACGTCGTGGCGGAAGACGACGGCCACGGCGGTGCGAGCGTGGTTGCCGGGCACGGCCTCGCCGGCCTCGTTGAACGGTTGCACGGTCTCGGCGGGACTCTCACCATCTCAAGCCCGGTCGGCGGACCTACCGTGATCACGGCACACCTGCCCATGGGCGACCCGGCAAACCCCACAGACTAACTACTCTTATTCGCATGACCTCCCTTCGCGTAGCAGTAGCCGACGATTCGGTGCTGCTGCGCGAAGGGCTTGTGCGCGTGCTGTCTGAAGCCGGCGTCGAGGTGGTCGGAGCTTACGGCGACGCAGAGCAGCTTCTGGAGGCACTCCCAGGGCTTGCGCTCGACCTCGCAGTGTTGGATGTCCGGATGCCCCCCACGTTTCGCGACGAGGGAGTCCGCGCCGCGATCGCCGCTCGCAAGCTGCAGCCCGGGTTGGGCATCCTGCTTCTCTCCCAGTATGTGGAGGGTGCATACGCCAGCGAGCTTCTCGCCGACGGCAGCGGCGGGGTGGGCTACTTGCTCAAGGACCGCGTCGCTTCACTGAGCGAACTGCAGGAAGCGATTGGACGCATTGCGGCCGGAGGCACAGTACTCGACCCTGAGGTTGTCGCCCAGCTTCTGGGGCGACGGCAGGACCCGATGAGCGCGCTCACGGCGAGGGAACGCGAAGTGATCGCGCAGATGGCCCAGGGGCGCACGAACGCCGCCATTGCTGACGCACTGTTCATCGGGATTGGCGCGGTCGAGAAACACGTGACGGCAATCTTCCAGAAGCTCGGACTGGAAGACTCCGGCAGCGACCACCGCAGGGTTCTCGCCGTTCTGGCCTGGCTTCAACGCTGAGCGCGGAACCACACCGAAACGGCGAGACCACTATTGCGGATGAGCCCCTACGACGCGAGCAGGTCTCGCTGACCGAGATTTGAGGTTGTGTATCCCGCGGCCGGTTGAATTTCCGGTCGGGGGGCCTCAAGCTGTTCGGTCCAAGCGGATCCTGTCCACCAACGCAGCATCGGGAGCCCAGTGGGATCCGGATACCAGCCGAAGGGTGGGAGGGACTGTTGCGGGGTAGGGGACATCATTTTTTTCCTGCAGTTGCCTGCCGCTTGGCGATTCGGGTTGCGACGTTTGGCTACCGTGAGCCGGGGGTAAGACGGTACCCCCCATGATAGGGGTGCGTAAAACAACCCCGCAGTCCCCCATTTGGGGGGTAAATTTAGCGCAAGGCGGCGAATTTCAGCGCGATCGTCCTGAGATCACGGATTCGTTGCTCGTAGCGGGCCGCCAGCACAATTAACAGCACTCCACCGGCACCCAGCCACAACCACCACGGCAGGAATTCGTACGCGGCACGCAATTGGGGGAGGAAAGTTGCGACCCCGTGGATGAGGACAACGACCACGGCGATCACGAACGGCGCCTGCAGGCGGCTGACGACGGCGATCACGATCGTGGCGACAGCGACCACGCCGAGACCGACGAGCCGCCACAAGGGTCGTTCATCCAGAGTGGCGAGGAGCGAGGTCACCAGAAGGATCGCCGTGCCTGGCCCCAGCCATGGCCAGCTCCGCGAGCTGGGTGAAGCCGCCAACTGCACAGTGCCCGTTGCGAGAAGCGCCAGCGCGATGGGGATGCTCGCCACCTCGACCGGGTCGAGGGAGCCAAAGCTTACGCCGGCGATGCCGATGACCGCCGCGTACGCAATCGAGACGAAGGAGACGAGCCGCGTCAGGGGAGGGCGGGCGACCAGGAACGCGATCACGTGCACGGCGCTAAACAGAAGCACGAGCGTGAGTGCCCGGATGTCGCCAGCGGTGATGTCCCGGACGGCCGGCAGTTCGAGGAGCAACACCATTGTCAGCGCGAGAAGGCCAAGGACTTGACCGGCCAGAACGCGGAGTCGCTCGCTCCGAGCATCCCGAATCCCCACCTGAAGGAACGCGGCGACGACGAGGACGAGAAATCCTGCGGCAAGCCACACATCGCGCTCTGGTTCCGTCACCGCAAGAAACAGTGCGCGGCCCGTCGTGACGACAAGCACCCCGATGGCACCGGCGAGCGCGCAGGCATCCGCGAACCATCGCAGCAGCATGCCGCCGCGAACGGCGCTGTGGATGGCGCTGCCGACGAGGAGGAGGGCGGCGGACACCGCGCCCAGCCAGATGGCGTGCGCCATCGAACCGGTTGCGGCGTTCACTCCGAGCGGCAAAATGCTCACCAGGAGGCCTCCGAGAACGAGAGCTGGGGCGGCCGCGGCATCGCGCGGCGGGTTCTCGCGCCGGGCAGTGAGGGCGATGAGCGCCGCGATGATGAGGAGGGCGAGCGTCACCGGAACGAGGTAAAACTCGAGGTCGGTGACCCGGTCGCCATTGAGTCGCCACCACAGTCCGGCCGTGGCCAGGATGAGGGCGAGCCACCCGATGTGGTGCCGCACAGAGCGCGACGAGAAGAGGCCATCTCGATCGATTGCGAGCAACAGCGCGACGACAGCGGCCAGCAGGAGCACGAGCCAGGTGAGGCCGTCGTCCGCGCGAACCGCCGCGAACACGGCAGGCACTGAGACCAGCGCGACTCCGAGTTCACGAGTCCAGCGAGGCGTTGACGTTGGCCTGAGCGTCGTCACGGCGAGGGAACCTGCCGCGGCGAGAACCGCAGCGGTGATTGGCACAACAGTGGTGACGAATTCCGGCAACTGGAGCAGGTTCGCGAAGGAGGAGACGAGCAGATAGAGCGCGGGAGCGACGGCGACTGACGCCATGGCGCGTTCGGCACGCAGGGGCTGATTGCGCCGTAGCCCCAGCCAAAGGCCGAGTGCCAACAGGAGGAGCAGGGCCATCGTCAGCACTGCCCAGTGCTCCGGGAAGAGGAGGTTCGCACTCGTGGACGGGCTCAGTCGGCTCAAGGCAACCATGGTGGCCGGAACGGAGACGACGGCTGCGGTTGCCGCGATCCAGAACTCGACGCGGCGGTCCAGTGCGCTCGTGGCGCCATCCGGGATGGCCGCTCCGAGGAGGACTACCGCAGAGGCGATGGCGGTGATGAGAAGGTGGTTCGCGAGCGAAGTATCGAATCCGATGCCCACACCGTGGGTGAGCTGGTCTGCGACGGACCCCACAGAGAGCAGGGCAAATCCGATTCCGATTCCGAGCAACGCAGCCTTGGACGACGCCTGCTGCACGAGCGACCGCGAGGCAATCATCAGGCCGATCACGACGAGCGTGCCGATCCACCAGGTCGAGGTTGTGGCCAGGCCGACAAGATAGCCGAGAACTCCTGCGACGATCATGGCGATGACGAACACCCCGCGGTGGCTCTTTCTGGCGGCGGTGCGCGCACGGGTGAAGAGGAGAACGGCAAAGCAGGCGATCGCGAGGGCGAGCCATCCGGACATCACTTGCCACTGGATGCGAAGCTCCGGCACAGCCACGACGATGGTGACGAGTGCCGCCGAGAGCACGGTGGTTGACCCTGCTGAAGTGCGGAGACGACCGGTTGCGGCCCATACTGCGGCGGCGAGGATCGTGATGATGGCCAGCGCGAAAACGGCCCACTCCGAGTCCTCCGCCCACAGGGTGACGAGTTCGGTCGGTTGGATGCTCCATGGCGGTACGCCGAGGACTGCCGTGGCCACGGACATGCCGACGACCGCAGCCGGCCAGAGGAGAGCCAAAGCCAGGACGGCTGCTGAGCTCCAGCCAGCGACAACCGCCACCGCCTTGAGCGTTCGGCCAGCGAGCCGCCCTGCCACGACGCTGAACGCGAGGGCAACAGCTGCTGCCGCGATGGAGGGTGCCAGGATCTGGAAATGACTGTCATCGATGCGGGTGGCGGACAATCCGACGGCAGCGGCAGCGGAGATCCCGACGATTGCCGAAAACAGCAAGGCAAAGGTGCGGTTGAACTCGGATTGTTGACGGTGTGCCCAGAGCGCCCAGACGTGCAGGGCGGCAACGCCCGCGACAACGAGCGCAGTGCATGTCGGCGCCAGATCGACCTCTGCATACGCCGTGAGACAGGCTCCAAAGCTGATGATGATTGCCACGAACGATACCGAAAGCACGATCGTGCGCTCCAGGAATGCTGGCTGCTCGGCTCGAGTGGCCAGCGGGTGAATCAAACCGGCGACGGCCATGGCCAGGAAGGAGAGGAACACGCTGGTCCCCATCGGCAGGTCACGGGTGATCCCGCCGACCAGAATGCCGACGCCGAGCGGGAAGCTCGCAAACCCGACGATGCTCGGGATTCTGAGCTTGGATGCCAGATGCCACCCGATGAAACCGAGGGCGGCCACGATGAACACGACGCCCCAATAGACCTGACCGTCGGTGCGTGCGGTGTCAAAGAAGTTATTCGCTCTGATCGCGTAAGCATCCAAATAGATGAGGACCACCCCGAACACGGCGATGCCTTCCGCGGTGGCGGTCAGTGAGCGACGACGGAGGAGCGAGGCGCCGACCAGGGCGGCAACCGTGATCGCGGCGATGATGACGCTGCGCCAAATGATCCCAAAGTTGATGAAGGCGTAAACGAGGAAGAAGATCGCGGCGATCGACAGCAGCGAAACTCCCACGATGAGCAGCGTTACCTGCACACTGGAGCGGCGACGTGGCTGGTCGCCAGCGGTGGCCAGCGGCCACGGTTGGGCCGGTGGAGTGGCGGCGTCCGTGTCCATCGCGGGGGAGGGTGCTGCGGGCGGCGGTGCTGCGGGCGACGGTGCTGCGGCAGCTGGGGCGGCTGGCGCTGTTGGATCGGTTGGGGCATGAACGACAGGCGACGCGGTGCCCGTTGAGGCGAGGCTCCCGGCCGTGGCGACTTCTGATGCGGCGGCCCGAGTGCGCGCTTGTTCTGTGTCGTAGCGGATCCGGCCGATCGTCCTGACCCGTTCGTCGAGCTGCGCAGCAGCGGCGAGCGACGCGTCGTGAAGCTTCACGGCATCCGGATGCGCGACGTCGAGACCGCACGCCTTGCACACCGTGCTCGTGAGAACGGCGAAGCAGGCAGGGCACTGCGTGGTGCTGAGGAGGTCCTGTTGCCTGCGGGGAAACGTCACCGGCAGGGCGTAGCGGGTGTAGTCAATTTCGTCGTCGGTCATAGCGTCCCCCTGGGCGTTGTCGGTTCAGGGTATCGGAGGAGGGCATCCGGAGTGAACCATGATCTTCGGCGACGGCCAAGAAGCAAGCTTTTCAGGACGTAGCGTTACCGATAGAGTCTCCTCATGCTGACCCGAACCGACGGGCGTACGCCCGCTCTTGCCCTCCTGACAGGGCTCCTGCTTGCCAGCCTTACCGGTTGTGGAATTCCGGGACTTGGCGTCGAAGAGGGTCGGGGCGACCCGATCCCGGACGAGGGTGCCTCTGCCCCGACGACAAGCACAGTCACGATGCGTGATCCGGTTGATGACTCGTTCACGGTCGAGGTTCCTGAGGGTTGGGACAGCGTCGCGTACTCCTCCGGCCAGTTCGCTGTGCACCGCAACGTGGTGTCGAGTGTGAGCCCGGACGGCAAAACCGTGCTGTTCGTCGGTGACCCCAAGCTCCCGATGTATTGGGACCCTTCGGGAGTGACCGACATTTTTCGGCAGTCCATCGACAAGGTCGACTTCTACGAGATCAAAAGCTTCGAACCGATGGAGAGTTATCTGCCCGACTACGTGACCGGTAAGTTCGGCGACCTTCCCGAATTTCAGATTGCGAGTGTCGAACCGGAGCCAGAGCTCAAGGGCCTGATTGAGAGTTCTCTGATAGCGGGCGCAGGGTTCTCGGTGTCGACGGCAGTGGTGCGGTTCAGCTACGCAGCATCCGGCTCCACCATCAACGCGCTCGTGGTCGGGTGGGCGCTCAACGGCGGTGTCAACTGGACAACGGATGTGTTTGGCGTTGCCACGGATCGGAACGTCGACGACTATAGCGCCATGCTCTACGCGATGGCGGGTTCGGTCACGACGACCCCGGAATACGCTGCGCGTTCGCAGGCGAATCATGAGCAGTCGATGGCGCAGATCCAGGCCTTCGGTGAGGAGCTGACGCGTCAACACAATGCGAACATGGCGTGGATCCGGCAGAGCGCGGCAGCGCACCAGTCCAGGATGGAAGCGATTTGGGCGCAAGGCGACGCGAGCATGCAGAGCTATTACAACCGCATGGATTCGATGGATCACACGCAGCGCGACTTCCTCAACTACATCAACGAGGAGGCGACGGTGTCTGGGGGAGCGACCGGTACTCGCCAGGTGGCGACCGGGGCGACGAACTACTGGGTGAACAAATACGACGGAACGTACGTGGGTGGCGACATCAACTTCGGCGACGCTCAGCTACGCGAGTTGGGGTTGAACCCGAATGACTACGAGCAGGTGACGGTCGTCAAGTAGCTTCCCGTTGGCTTGAGCTGGCGGCGGGCAGTACGCGTTAGGCCAGGGAGAGGAAGAGTTTTTCCAATTCCTCGGTAGGCGTCGCGCCTTCAGCGTCCGGGTCGGCGAGGCATTCCTTCATAGCCGTGGAGATGACGAGGAAGCCCGCGCGGTCGAGGGCCTTGGAAACAGCGGAAAGCTGCTGTACGACATCGCGGCAGTGCGCTTCCTTTTCCACGGCGCTGATCACCGCAGCGAGTTGTCCGTGCGCCCTGCGGAGCCGATTGAGTATGGCCCGCTGGGCCTCGGCACTGTGTGGGGCTGCCTGGGCTGGTTCGTTGTTGGTCATCTGCGTCCCTTTCTGGCGAGGCTACTCACCAACAATACTCCGGAGGGTATCAAGAATGCTGACCGTTGCTCCGAATTTCGCAGGGCAAGAGAGAAGCGGCCGCCGCGACAGGTGCCGCGACGACCGCCCACTCGGTGGGTACTGCTTAGCAGCAGCCACCAGAGTTGCAACAACCTGCGGTGCAGGCTTCGGGGCAGCAAGCCCCTGATGTGCAGTCCTCGTTCATAGAGCACCTCCTTCATCGATCCTTGTCGATGCTTTCATTATTCAGGAGGATATCGACGGATGTCAATATATGTGGAATAATTGGCCTATGACGATGACCGAGCTCCTGCCGATCCGCGATCTCCAGTCCTGCTGCGCGCCGATCACTCGCGAATCGATTTCTGTCGAGAACGCGGAAAGCCTGGCGGTGTCGCTCAAGGCGCTCGCGGATCCTGCGCGCCTGCGCATCCTGTCGATGGTGGCGGCCCACGAGGATGGCGAGACGTGCGTGTGCGACCTCACCGAGCCGCTCGGTCTCGCGCAGCCCACCGTGTCGCACCACCTCAAGGTGCTCGTGGATGCCGGCTACCTCGACCGCACGAAGCGCGGCACCTGGGCCTACTTTCGGCTCGTGCCCGGTGCGCTCGACTCGGTGGCGGGGCTTCTCGCTACGGTGTGACCGCGCGCCGTGTGGGCGCATGATCCGTGTGTGTTCTCAAGATAGTTGACACCTTGAGCAAGACTTGTGACCAAGTGTCAATTGTCCTGCGGAGATCCGAAAGGTCGAAAACTTCGCATTGAAAATGAGACTTTTCTCCAATGAAGCTCGGCACCCGGCTCGTGCGTATCACGCCCCTTCAGCGGGCTTAATGTCGGGCGGGGCAAATGCGACATCTAAAGATGCTGAACCTCACAGCTGCAGCAAAGCTGGGGAAGTGCCCGCTCATCGTCCCGCTTGCGGCGGGGCCGACTGTTGCCTAAATAAGCGTTTCCAGTTGTCATCTGGCTGTGCAGCAGCCCCCGTCCTTCGCCTGGTCGGCGGGCAACTTACTGGGCTCCCCATCCACCGGGAGGACCGATGAGTAGCAGGGTGGACATGATGACGGTGATACCGACGAGGAAGAGGGCGATGAGGATTGCTGGGTGGTTGATGAGCCAGCGTAGGAGTCGTCGGATCCATCCGCGATCACGCGGGTCGTCACTTTCCTCACGATGCCAATCGCCATCGAGCTTGCCTTTACGCACCAGCCAAACATCGAACGGAATTGTCGCGTAGGGCACGATTGCAGTAACCACGGCGAACACGATCTGAGGGATGGTCCAACGTTGGTTGACGCCAATGAGCACGGCAGTCAGAGCATAGGTTATGAACACAAAGCCGTGGATGGATCCGCCGATCAGCACGGGCAACGTTCCGAGGCCAGCGACGTATTTCAGTAGCATGCCCACGATCAGTAGCGTCCAGGTGATCGATTCGGCGATAGCGACGGTTCGGTAGAAGCTTCGCGGCGTAACCCGTACAGAAGTTGGGGTGCGTACCGATGAAATTGATGGCTCGGTTAGGTTCATGCTTTCATCGTTCCAAGTTCCGGTGTCATGTGCATCGATCAAAGGTTTGACTCCTTGCGTCTCTTCGCCTCCCGAGTTCATCTTTAGCCTTCGAGAGTTCCCTCGATTCGTGACGATCTCATCGCTGTTGGGCTGCACGTATGTCGATTATGCTTTGTCGAAACTCATCCGCGTCCCGACTCACCTCTCGTCCGACGGCGTGGATTGCCAGTGGGATAGCGATGCTTACGGTGATGCCACTGTCGGGCATGAGCAGTCGAGCGTGGGGGCGATCAAACGGTAGTGCGCCGCCGGCCTCCTCCGAATTGATCCAGACGCAGGCATTGTTTGAATAGCTTCCTGGCGCCTCTCGACGGTCAGTAACCGCTGCCAGAGTGTGTGGGGCGCAGCCGAACCTCGCCCGCTTATGAACGTTTTGACATCGATGGTGGTGTGGTACTGGTAGTCGTTCAGTCCATGTCGGGCTCCCTGCCCCACTCATGCGCTCGTTTCTAGGCGTGAGAGCGTGAGATTGAGTGCTAGTCGCGTTGGCGTCTTCGGAATACGTCGAAGAGGACTCGGAGTGTCAGCAGGCCGGAGAGGACGACCAGGAGGTATCCGAATATTTGAAAGAGAGTGAGGGTGGGGGTTACTTGGGGGCCGCCGTCGCTGATGAGGAGCATGGAGGCCATGATGCCGAAAGCTGCGGCAAGGACGGTGACGGCGATGGTGTTGACCAGGCCTTGCACGAGGGTGCGGTCCCGTTTGTCGGCGAAGAGTCGGATGTTGACGCTGAGGCGGCCGTCGGTGAGGGAGCCTGTGAGACGGTCGAGTCTTTGGGGGAGCCTTCGGAGGAGGGGAAGGATGGATGTCATCTCGTCGGCCATGGAGGTGAAGACTGCTTTGGGTGCAAGGCCGTGGGTGATGCGTTCGGAGGCGTAGTCGCTTGCTTGGGTGAGCATGTCGAAGTCTGGGCTGAGGTGGCGCAGGGTTCCCTCGAGGGTTGCGACAGCGCGGAATGCACTGGCCAGCTCGGAGGGCACTGCGATGTGGTTCTCGGTGAGCATGCGCACCATTTCGGTGAACACGGTGACGTCGATGGAGGCCCCGGGGCCAAGTTTGGTGGCGACGAACACACCGATCTGGCGCCGTAACGCGGTTTCATCGATTTCGTCGGGCAGTTCGACGAAGCCGAGCAGGGCGTCTGTGAAGGCGCCTGCGTCTCCGCGGTAGAAGGCGAGTAGTACTTCACCGATTTGGTTGCGTAGTTGGGAATCGAGGCGCCCGACCGACCCGAAGTCGAGGAGTACGATCTCGCCGTCGGTGCGAAGGATGATGTTTCCGGGGTGGAGGTCGGCGTGGAAGACACCGTCATCGAGGATCTGGGTGAGAGTTGACCGCAGCAGGCGGTTGGCTTGTTCTGCTCGTTTGGCTGGTGAGTGGGTTTGAAGGGCCTTGGGATCGCTGAGCGTGTCTCCCTCGATCAGTTCGAGGACGAGCACTTTGCTGGTGCAGAGGTGGTTGTAGTGCTCGGGGATCCCTACTCGGTCTTCGCGGGGGTGTTTGGCTTGGGTGATGGCCATAGCGGCCATATTGGATGCCTCTACGCGGTAGTCCAGTTCGTCGCGAAGGCTTGAGGCGAAGTTGGCGGCGAGGTTTCGCACTCCGAGGTCTTTGCCCCAGCTGGTGGTGCGTTCCAGCTGAGTTGCCAGGCGCAGGGTGATGTCGAGGTCGCGTTCGACGCGGGGAATGATCCCGGGTCGTTGTACTTTGACGGCTACGGTCTGCCCGGTGGTGAGGGTGGCTCGGTGCACTTGACCGATCGAGGCCGCGGCGAGGGGAATCTCGTCAAAGGTGGTGAAGAAGCTTTTCAGGGTCCCGCCCAGTTCCGCCTCGATGAGGGTGCGGATCTCGTTCCAGTTCGCGGGTGGAACTCGTTGCTGCAGGTGGGCAAGTTCCGCTAGGAACTCCGCCGGGATGAGGTCTGAGCGTGTGGAGAGGACCTGTCCGAGTTTCACAAAAGCACCACCGGCGGCTTCTAACGCTCCGCGGAGAGCTCGTGCCTGTTTGGTGCGTTCCGCGCTGCCGGTGATGGTGGGTTCGGTGTTGAGCCTGAACGGCACCAACCCGTTCCGAAGCGCGATTCGGCTGATTTCGGCGTATCGGCGTGTCCGCTCTGTGCTCGCTTTCAGCGTCGGTAGCCACTGGTCGGGGCGGGGAATGGAGCCGGCGGGTACAACGAGTTCGGCGATGACCAGGAAGGCGATCGCGACGAAAAAGACGATGCCGACCTGCACGGGCAACAGTGCGGGGGTGTATTCCTGCATGTTCCACACGAATCGCGACTCGAAGCCCACTTCCGCGCCGAGACCCAAGACACCGGCCAGTGCGAGACGTCCGAACCCGATCCGGACCGCCAGAATGCGCCGGGCGAAACTGGAGAGCACCAACATGAACACGATCGTTAAGACCGCCAGCAGAACGATGTCCCACAAAATATTATTCATCGATATCCCCACTGGTGGTCGCGGGGTGAAGGCTCCCCAGGCGCTCACGCTACCGCGGGTAGGCGGGTGTTAGCAGCCGTGGGTGTCGGATTCGGATGAGATCAACCTTTCGATTGATCGCAGGTTCACCATATTGCGCGATTCGGGTGGGCCGCCTCTTTGATGGACTGCGGGTATGCCTTCAACTTCTCCGTCTTCTTTGTCAACCCGGCTCACGTCACGCCGGGGCGCGTGGGTGTCCATCGCACTCGCCGTTCTGGCTTTCGTTGCCCTGTTCGGCCTGTTCGGACGCGCCGATGCCCCTGTCGGTAACGACGCTGCACCCGCGACCTCGGAATCGTCGCAGGTGCAGACTCTGCTCGATAAGTTCCCCGGCAGCTCGGAGCAAGCGGTCCTTGCGGTCGTGACCAGGGACGGCGGGCAAAAGCTCACGGAGGCGGATCAGACGGCTATCTCCAGCCTTGGGTCTGTGATCAGCGCCCAGACCGGACACGATGCGACCCCGCCGATCATCAGCGATGACGGTAAAGCTGCCGTGATTCAATCGCCGCTGACAGTCGGTGAGGACACTGCAGCCAACGCGCAGAGCATCAAAGACCTGCGAGCTGTGATCAGCAACGAATCCCTACCGGGCTTGACGGTTCAGGTCACCGGTGGTCCCGCTTTCGGCGCCGATATTACTTCCTCGTTCGACGGTGCCAACATCACGCTGCTACTGGTGACAATCGGCATCGTCGCGCTGCTTCTGATCATCACCTACCGCTCACCCGTTCTCTGGCTGATCCCTTTGACTGTGGTCGCTGTCGCCGATCAAATCGCCGGCAAAGTCACCTCCGCCGTCGGGACCGCGCTGGAGCTTCAGTTCGACACCGGGATCATCAGCGTTCTGGTGTTCGGCGCTGGAACCAACTACGCCCTTCTTCTGATCTCCCGCTACCGGGAACAGCTACTGGTCACCGACAACCACCGAGAAGCGATGGCCATCGCTTGGCGCAAAACAGCACCGGCTGTGCTGGCCTCTAACGTCACCGTGGTGTTGGCGCTTCTGACACTGGTCTTCGCCGTCATCCCCGGCACGCGAGGGTTGGGGATCGCCTCCGCGGTCGGCCTTCTCATCGCTTTGGCTGCTGTTCTTCTGGTCTTGCCGCCCATCCTTGCCGTCTGCGGGCGTCGCGTGTTCTGGCCGTTCGTGCCGCGTCCCGGTCAGAACAAGCAGTACGGCAAAATATGGGGAGCTGTGGCCCAGAAAGTTGTCCGCCGGCCTGTTGTTGCCGCGGTCGCCGGGTTCGCCCTTCTGGCCATCATGGCCACGGGTCTGATTGGCACCTCCATTGGTTTGACCCAGGTTGAGAAGTTCCGGGTTGCATCTGAATCCGCTACCGGGCTCACTACCCTCAGCGAGCACTTCCCTGCCGGGGAAGCGCAGCCAATGTTCATCGTCACCCGGTCAGCTCAGGCCGCGGAGGTTACCGCTGCCGCGGAAGACGTCCCCGGGGTAGTGCGGGTCAGCAGTATCGGCGAGACGACGGTAGGAGGCGACGCGTTGACCAAACTTATGGTCACCGGTGAGCCCGCGCCCGGAACGAAGGCGAGCCTCACGTTGGTAGAGAATGTTCGATCCGCCGTGCACCAAGTTGATGGTGCCAACGCGAACGTCGGTGGGGCGGTCGCAACCGACGTCGACGCTCGGGCTGGCGCGCAGAAGGACCTTCTTCTGATCGCACCGCTCATCCTCGCGGTCAGCTTCATCGTGCTGATGCTGCTGTTGCGTTCCCTGGTCGCTCCCGTGATTCTTCTGGCCATCAACCTGGTGAGCGCGGTCGCGGCGATTGGAGCGGGAGCCTGGTTGAGTCGGGTGCTGCTCGACCAGCCATCGCTGGACCTGCAGGTACCGATCCTTGCCTTCCTTTTCCTCGTCGCACTCGGTATCGACTACACGATCTTCCTCGTACACCGAGCGAAACACGAAGCGGTCGAACACGGAACCAAGCAAGGGATGGCCCGAGCAGTCGCCTCCACCGGCGGGGTCATCACCAGTGCAGGTATCGTCCTGGCAGCCGTCTTCTCGGCACTGGGTGTACTGCCGCTGGTGACACTGGGCCAACTGGGCCTGATCGTCGGCCTCGGTGTGATCGTCGACACCCTCGTGGTTCGAACCATCATCGTGCCGTCCATGTTCAGCCTGTTCGGGGACCGCATCTGGTGGCCAGCGAAATCTCCCGAACGCCGCCACGACGCTGAGCACCTCTCAGCCGACACCGACACGGACCTGTCGGTCGGGGCTACCCCCGCCTCGTCAAGTTGACCGGGCTACGATTATGAAGATGAGCACCACGGTCCGTGCGATGCAATACGGTCAGCACGCCATCACCGGGGTGCTCATCATCGTCGGCGCCGTCCGGGCGATCGTCGACGGAGCCGAACCTATCTTGGTGGGCTCCGTCAGCATCTGTTTCATCGGCTGGTACGTCACCGGCTCCTACGCCTTACCGCGGATGGCAAACCATCGACTTTCCGTAGGGTGGCTGGTGGGCCTGGCGGCCCTATGGTTGGGCCTTTCCGCCGTGTCGGCAGAATTCATTTGGCTTGCGTTTCCCCTCTGGCTACTGGCCGGCCACCTGATGAGGCTTCGACCAGCGATCCTCTTCAGCATCGCCGTTTTCGCTGTCGTAGTGCTGGCACCGTTACTGCACACAGCCACCCTGTCATACGCGGTCGTCATCGGCCCTCTGGTCGGTGGGGTGTTCGCTCTCGGGATATCGCGTGGATACCTGCAGTTGCTGACGGATGCGCGCGAACGCCAGCAACTGATCGCCTCCCTGCTGCAAGCGCAGGACGATATGGCAGCCCTGCAGGAAGAACTCGGCCAATCGCAACGTGAATCCGGTGCCATCGAGGAACGCACCCGGCTGTCGCGCGACATCCACGACACCATCGCGCAAGGCTTGTCCGCTGTCGTACTCATCGCCCGCGCAGGAACCGGTAAGACGTTCGAGGACGCCACCACAGCGCTGACCCACATCGAAACAATCGCCCTCGACAATCTCGTCGACGTCCGACGGATCGTCAAAGCACTGTCACCCGCTGAACTTCAGCAAGGAGCACTGGCAAGCGCCCTACGGCGGATGATGGACAGGCTCACCGCAGAAACAGGGATACGCACCGAGTTCCACGCGGACGATAGCGCAACCTCACTACCCTCGACGGTCGAAATCGCCCTCCTGCGGACTGCCCAATCGGCGCTGTCCAACGTCCGCCTCCACGCGGACGCCCACTACGTCGTGATGACCCTTGACGAGTCGGAAGACACCGCCCGACTGGACATTGTCGATGACGGGCGCGGCTTCAACATCCATACCTGGACGGATGCAGCAGAACCCACCGCCAGCGGGTACGGGCTGCACTCGATGCGCGCCCGGCTTCGCGAGCTCGGCGGCGGCCTCGAGATTGAAAGCAGTGAGGGTGATGGCACAGCCCTGTCAGCGTACGTACCCCTCCGCTCACCACGACAACGAGAAGGAGAACCCCGATGACTGTCACAGTGTTGCTGGTTGACGATCACCCGGTAGTTCGGTCAGGAGTTCGCGCGGTTCTCTCCACCGAACCCGGAATATCCGTTATCGGTGAGGCAGGCTCCGGCGAAGAAGCGCTGCCACTAGCTCGCGCACTGCGACCAGACGTCGTGCTCTGCGACCTGCGTCTTGGTGCAGGCCTCGACGGGGTCGCCACCACCGCAGCCCTCCGCAAATTGGACCCGGCACCCGCGGTCATTATTCTCACCACCTATGACCACGATCACGACATCCTCCGTGCCGTCGAGGCGGGAGCTGCCGGCTACCTCCTAAAAGATGTCGCCCCAGCCACAATTGCCGCCTCCCTCCACGATGCCGCAGCCGGGCGACTGGTTCTGGCTCCCGAAATGGCGCAACGCGTTCTGTCCACCATGGGATCCCCACGACCTAACCTCAGCGACCGCGAAACGGAAGTACTGCGCTTAGTGTCAGCCGGTCAATCCAATAGCGAGATCGCGCGCACCCTCTTTCTCACCGGCGCCACCGTCAAATCACATCTAGTACACGTCTATACCAAGCTCGGAGTGGATAGCCGCACGCAAGCGATCGTCAAGGGACGCTCGCTCGGCATCATCGACTGAAGCGCAGCAGGTCTTTGGGCGCTTTCGTAGACGGCGAAGCGCGCACAGTCGCGATCACGGCTCGTGTGTTGGGGTGCTCCGCAACCGCAACATGAAAGCAAAAGCCAGACCCAATCCCAGTGCGCCTACTGCGCTGAACAGGGCGATGCGGGTCGCGTCAGCTACCCCGTTGGAGAGGGCATCGACGACGGCCGGCGCCGACGTGCCGAGGTCACCGCCGGACCCATCAGCGCGTAGCGCGGGGATGGAACCGCCGGCAGAATTGGTCGTCGATTCAGCCAGCTGCTGAGCCTGCACCGTGGGCAGGTCAGGGACACTGTTCAACTGTGCGGGAACCGCTTGGGCGAGCCCCGCCGCCAGCACCGCGCCGATCAATGCGGTTCCCAAAGCCGTTCCGACCTGCCGCACGGTGCTTTGTGTGGCGGAGCCCTGCCCGGATTGTTCGGTGGGCACATCCACGAGAACCGTCCCGGTCAGTTGCGCCGATGCGAGGCCCAAACCGAGCCCGTAGATGACTAGGAGTCCTGCAAGGAGGACTGGCGGCATCGATGGGCTGAGAAACAGCGCCGTTACTATTACGCCGACGATTTCAAGCGACAGACCAAGTACAACCACATTCACTGGGCCCATTCGTGCGGACAGCCTACGCGCCAGCGCCCCCGACGTGAACGCGCCGAGTCCCATCGCGGCAAGGACCAGCCCCGCGCCCAGAGTGGAAAGCCCCAGGACGTTGACAATGAACAGAGGGAGCACGAACAGCAGACCGAATTCGCCGATCGCGACACACAGCGCGGTGAGGTTGCCCCATCGGAAAGTAGGTATCGAGAACAGGCTCACGTCGAGGATCGCGGATCGACCATTTCGTGCGCGGTGGCGTTCCCACACAATGAACACCACCAGAGCTGCCGACCCGATCGCACCGACAATAGGAACCAGAGACACCGGGGCGGTCTCCGGCCACACCCAACCGAATACAGTGAAATCGCGTGTTGGTGTCCACCAGCCCAAGTTGGGTCCCTCAATCATGGCAAAGACAAGGCCGCCAAACCCGATCGCACTCAGCAGCAGCCCGTCGACGTCGACACCGGGCGCCCGGATGGTGGCCTTGGACTCCGGAACCGTCAGGACAATGCCCACAAGGATGAAAATCCCAAATGGGATGTTCACAATGAAGATCCACTGCCAACTGAATGCAGAGGTCAACCATCCGCCAAGTAGTGGGCCGAAGGCTGCCATGCCGGCGATGACGGCGCCCCAGATTCCGAACGCGACCGCTCGGTCGTTGCCGCGGAAGGTGGCGTTGACGGTCGACAGGGTGGAGGGGAGGATAAATGCCCCACCCAGGCCCTGCACCACTCGTGCGGCAATAAGCGTTCCACCGCCGGTGGCAAACGCGGCAAGCAAACTCCCCGCCATAAAAATCACCACGCCGACGATGAACATGCGCCGCCGCCCGAAACGATCACCCAAACGTCCCGCGGTCAGAAGAAGTGCGGCAAACACGACCGCGTAGATGCCGTTCACCCACTGGGCATCATTCAGTGACAGCGACAACTCGCGGATGAGCACCGGCAGCGCGACCCCCACAATCGTCCCGTCCAGGACGATCATCGACAACCCGGCTGCGAGAACACCCAACCCGATCCATCGCCGTCGACCGGATCCCTCACCCGTCGACTGATCTACAGTGTCGTGTGTCGTTGCGTCCACAGAAATGCCTGCCCTCACCATGCGATCAAATTTGATCTGCCTGTTCAGGGTAAATCGCGTCTAAGGAGACGCGCGTCCATCAAAAGTTCGTTCTTCCGACACGCCTCCCTGTCGATGACTAAAACACTTCTGTCTGGCCCAGTAACACCTCCCACTTTCCGGTGACATGCGTCTCAACCTTTCGTACGATGCGATCGACAACGCTCCGCGGAAGACTTGAATCATTCGCAATTCGATTGGAAAACTTCATGAATAAGCTGTTCTACGCCGCATTCGCCTACATGGTTCTTGGGGTGGGGTCCGGCCTGTTCTACCGAGAGTTCACGAAGGCCAACGACTTCTCTGAAGACCGATTCACCCAACTCTCCGTCGTACACACCCACTTGCTCGTGCTGGGATTCATCGTGCTTCTGGTCGTCCTCGTCCTCGAGAAGACCTTCGCACTGTCTCAGAGCAAACTCTTCCCCTGGTTCTTCTGGGTATACAACGCCGGCCTAGTCCTCACCGCCGCTATGCTGATCCTCCACGGAATGCAGCAAGTCACCGGTGCAGAAACCAGTGCCGCAATCTCGGGCATCGCAGGACTAGGCCACATCCTCCTCTCGGCGGGAATGGTTCTCCTCTTCCTCGCCCTCCGCACTCGCCTGAAAGCCGACCAGACGGTCACCGCAACCGCCGGTGTACCGGACGAAACTTCCGAGGCTTCCAGCCAGCCCGGACCCGCCCTAACCCGGTAGTTTCCTCTCCATCAGCGGCGGCCGCCTCGGCTGACATCGACCCCGGATCTCAGCTTCATCGAACTGAGGTCCGGGGTCTTGGCGCGTTCCCGGCGGCACTGGGTGCCGCGACAAAAGCAAATCCCAGTCATTCTCGAAAAGACGAACTGATCTGGGCGCCGTGGCCGATCGTCCCCAAGTTCATCGCTCAGGAGCCCGGTCCTAGAACTGGTCCGCACAGAAATTTGAGCTGAACCGATCGGGTATCCCGGAAGACGAAACCATGACACGCGACCCGGTGCGCTCAGCGTTCCCTTGTGACACAGCACGCGTCTCGCCGTCGTGTTTTGGTCTTTGCTCCGAATCTGCGTCATTTGACGTTCCCCTGTGACACAAGCCAGTGGTATTTGGGCCGAAAGCGTTTTGACTCGAGATCTGCGTTGGTGGACGTCCCGCTTGCGGGTGGGTGCTTTTTATTAGTGACCGTAGTGATAGCGGCATCCGGCAATCCGAATTTCATCGCTGTCAACTTTGTACACGAGGCGGTGTTCGTCGGTGATTCGTCGCGACCAATAGCCATGAAAACCGTGCTTCAACGGCTCCGGCTTTCCGATGCCTTCGTTTCCATTTCGTGCGATGTCCCTCAACAGGAGGTTGATGCGCTTAAGGACCTTTCGATCCTGCGTCTGCCACCATTCATAGTCGTCCCACGCGTCCTCGTCCCAGACCAACTTCATTCTGTGATGTCGTGCTCGACACCTTTACCAGATTCGAGCCGTTCTATTGCACCGAGAAGTCGCCTGGCGTTCGTCGGGGATTTCAACAGGTACGCGGTTTCTTTCAATGACTCATAATCGTCTAGCGAGACAATGACTACTGGTTCGTGGCCGGCGCGGGTGATGATGACTTCCTCGCGGTCATCGACTACAGCGGAAAGTGTCGCAGCGTACTGTGCTCGGGACTCCGAGTAAGTCATTGTGCGCATGATGGTTCCTTTCCAACGTACAACTTATTGTACGGCGCTGAATGGTGTCCCGCAAGAGGTTCCGTTTGCGGGCAGGCAGCGTAGCTCGCCGCGCGACCGATGAAAGCAATTGTGTAGCGCCGGGCCCGCTGGCCAGAGCCAATGTTTTGCGTTCGTTTCCTCGAACCTTGGACGCCCGCTATGAGCGTTATTGTCCGAACCAGGGCGCGAAAGTGCGGACCTAGCCGATGTCGAAAGTCTCACTTTGGTTGAGACGAGTCGCAAATATCTTGAGAACTCACAGTGGCCACGAGACATTCAGTGGAGGGGATGACGAGAATCGAACTCGCATCATCAGTTTGGAAGACTGAGGCTTTACCACTAAGCTACATCCCCGTATTTGCAGGCATCGAGAGGCTCGAAACCTACCGAACACAGCAATCCTAATACAGGGAACCCCGAGAGTCCGCCAGCGCTGTGAAGAGGAGGCAATATCTCGGCTAGACTTGCCGAGGCCAATTTCTGTGCGCGTGCGCGCTATCCGATTCCCTGGCCGACACTCTTCTTACGGGGCGTAGCTCAGCTTGGTAGAGCGCCCGCTTTGGGAGCGGGAGGTCGCAGGTTCAACTCCTGTCGCCCCGACACAAACCCCAGATCAGCACCGCAGAATCACCAAACAGGAGAAATCTAATCGTGAAGACCAATGTCGAGCGCCTGAGCCCCACCCGAGTGAAGATGACCATTGCGGTTACCCCAGAGGAGCTGAAGCCGAGCGTCGACCACGCTTACAAGCACATCGCTGAGCAGGTCAACATCCCCGGATTTCGCAAGGGCAAGGTTCCCGCGCCGATCATCGACCAGCGCGTCGGCCGTGAAGAGGTCCTCAACCACGCGGTGAGCGACGCCCTCGACAAGTTCTACCGTCTGGCTGCGGATGAGGCGAAGTTGCGGCCACTGGGCCGTCCGAGCGCCGACATCGTCGAGCTGCCAAGCCTCAAGGATTTCAGTGGCGACCTCACCGTGACGGTTGAAGTTGATGTGCGCCCGGAGTTCACCCTTCCGAAGCTGGACGGGTTGAAGCTCACCGTGGACGCCGTCGAGGTGACGGATGACGAGGTTGACGAAGAACTGAAGGGCCTGCTCAGCAGGTTCGGCACTCTGGTCACCGTCGATCGCCCGGCCAAAACAGGCGACTTTGTGCAGATCGACCTCAACGCCACCATCGCGGGCGACGAGGTCGACACGGCGAGCGGCATCTCCTACGAGGTCGGCAGCGGCGAGCTCATCGACGGCATCGACGAAGCCCTCGACGGTCTGAGCGCCGGCGAGGACACCACGTTCGAGGCACCGCTCATGGGCGGCGACCACGAGGGCGAGGCCGCGCAGATTGCGATCCACCTCACCGCGGTCAAAGAGCGCGAGCTTCCCAACGCCGACGACGACTTCGCGCAGATCGCCAGCCAGTTCGACACGATCGCCGAACTGAAGGCCGACATTGGCGAACAGCTCGGTCGCTCCAAAGTCTTCGGCCAGGGCGCTGCAGCCCGCGACCAGATCATCGACAAGCTTCTCGAATCCGTCGAAATTCCCGTGCCCCCGCAGCTCGTCGAAGATGAGGTGCACCGTCACCTTGAGAACGAGCAGCGCCTCGAAGATGATGAGCACCGCGCCGAAGTGACGGTGTCGAGCGAGAAGACGTTCCGCAGCCAGATTCTGCTCGACGCCATCGTTGAAGCCGAAGAGGTCAAAGTCAGCCAGGACGAACTTACCCAGTACCTCGTGCAGGGTGCGGCCCAGTACCAAATGGAGCCGGGCGAGTTCATCAAGGTGCTTGACGAGAACGGTCAGATCCCCGGCATGGTCGCCGAGGTTGCCCGCGGCAAGGCGCTGACCACAGTGCTGGCGAAAGCCAAGGTGACGGACTCCAAGGGCAAAGCAGTTGACCTCTCGGCATTCACGTCGGCTGTCACAGCGGAGGGCGGCGACGTCGTTGAGGCGGATGCTGGACACGAGGGTCACGACCACGAACACTGAGGTCACGCAATTCGGTAGTGCCGTTTCGGCGCGCCGATGATCTGCCCACGGCGAACACCCCGATGAGGCGCCCCCGGCTCCGATAGATTCGACTCACAGCGAAAACGGAAACGGAGCTCGACAGCATGGCCCAACCGGCACTGGTCAGCAGCGTATTTGACCAACTTCTCAATGACCGCATCATCTGGCTTGGTTCAGAGGTGCGCGACGACAACGCCAACGAGATCTGCGCGAAGATTCTGCTCCTCGCGGCAGAAGACGCCAAGCGCGACATCTTCCTCTACATCAACTCACCTGGCGGCTCCATCACCGCGGGTATGGCGATCTACGACACCATGAAGTTCGTCCCGAACGACATCGTGACGGTGGGTATCGGCATGGCTGCATCCATGGGCCAGTTCCTGTTGTCCTCGGGCACGAAAGGCAAGCGCTACATCACGCCGAACGCGCGCGTGCTGCTGCACCAGCCCTCTGGCGGCTTCGGTGGAACTGCGGCCGACATCCAGACCCAGGCGAACCTCATCCTCGACATGAAGAAGCGGATGGCGGAGCTCACCGCCGAGCAGACAGGCAAGACCGTCGAGCAGATCATCATCGACGGTGACCGCGACAACTGGTTCAGTGCTCAGGAAGCGCTCGACTACGGCTTCGTCGACCACCTGCGCGAGTTCGCGACAGACGTCGTCGGCGGCGGCGGTACGAACGACTCCGGCAACTCGGGCAAGAAGTAGGGACACGGCACATGGAATTCACGAACTTGAACCCCAACGGTTTGGCCCGCCCGACCGCCGAGTCACGCTACATTCTCCCCACGTTCGAGGAGCGCACCGCCTACGGCTACAAGCGTCAGGACCCCTACGCGAAGCTGTTCGAGGACCGCATCGTGTTCTTGGGAGTGCAGATTGACGACGCCTCAGCGGATGACGTGATGGCTCAGCTGCTCGTGCTGGAGAGCCAGGATCCCGACCGCGACATCGTCATGTACATCAATTCACCGGGTGGATCCTTCACTGCGATGACGGCGATCTACGACACGATGCAGTACATCCGTCCTGAGATCCAGACGGTGTGCCTCGGGCAGGCCGCCTCCGCGGCCGCCGTGCTGCTCGCCGCTGGTTCGCCAGGTAAGCGCCTCGCACTGCCGAACGCGCGCATCCTCATCCACCAGCCGGCGACGGGCGACTCTGGCCACGGCCAGGCGTCGGACATCGAAATTCAGGCGAGGGAAATCCAGCGGATGCGCACCTGGTTGGAGTCGACTCTGTCGTCCCACTCGAAGCGCACCCCTGAGCAGGTCAACAAGGACATCGACCGCGACAACATTCTGAGCGCCGCTGAGGCACTCGAGTACGGTCTCATCGACCAGGTGCTCACGAGCCGCAAGACGACGCCGGCGGCGATCACCGCCAGCTGAGCCTGACACCGTCGGCCCTGAAGCCGGCGGCCCCGACACCGTCGGCGGAGCGCAGTTCTTGCACCCCGCCGACGGGCGTTCACGCCTTCTTTCGCGGGCGGATCAACAACAGGGTTGCGACCACCGCGAGAAGTACGGCGACCACCGCGCCGCCGATCCACAGGATGTCCGTCGAGGTGCTGTCTGCTGCCCCCTGATCATCCTGTGCTGGGCCGAGCGCCGCCCCGCCACAGTTCGGGATGCTGGTCGAACCTTTTGTGGTCGACTCTGCCCCAGTCGCCGGCTGCCAGTGGAACGGTATTGTGTCCGAGACCGTGTGGCCGTCGGTGGACACCACCTGCCAGGCAAGCGAATAATCGCCTGCCGGGCCGATAGCCGCTGGCATTGACACGGATGGGCCGCTTACGGTGACGCAACCGTCGCCGTAGTACAGCCCATCCGGGCCGATGACTTCCAGAAAGAATCCACCGCCCGTTCCGGCCAGGTCGAGCAGGTTGTCGTTCGTGGTGACAATGAACTGCTCGGGGAGGGTCGTAAGGATTTCGTTAATCCCGGGGGTCGACGACACATAGTAGTTGTGTGCCTGCGCTGGCGCCGCCACGGTCGTGGCCGCGGCCAGGCCGAGCAACCCGACAAAGCCGACCTTCCCTGCGAAGCCGAGCATCGCCGCACCGCGGCCAACGTTTCGTGTCATGCGCTACGCCGTTGCCTTCCTGCGCAGTGCCGCCACAGCCACGACAACGCCGATGACGCCGACAACGAGACCGCCGATTCCCAGGCCTCTTGCGAGGGCGTCCGTGGAGTTCGTGCTTGGGGCGTCGCTTGCGTCACTGTGTTGTGCAGTGTCGCTCACGTCACTGTGTTCGCTGCCTGGTGCGGCATCATTCACGTACAACGTGGGCGCAGGATGCTCGGCCCCGCTTGTCGTCTCCGACCAGGACACGACGGTTCCGTCGCTGTAGGTCTGTTCGGCCGGCATCACGATCGAACCGGTGTCCGGCACCGGGCCGAGCGAGAGGGGGAACACCTGGAGTTGCCCGGAGCTGATCTCGTATCCGGGGGTCGCCTTCCAGATCACCTTCGTGACGGCTTCGGTGATGGTGTTGTCACCGACTGTCACGGGAGAGGGCAATGTCGTGCGAACCAAGTCCGTGGTCCATCCGGCAACGGGCACGTAGCTCACGCTGAGGAAAGGGGTATCAGTCGGGAGCGACAGCTCAATCATGGTCGTCACGGCGGTGGCAGACTCGTTCGGCACCTTGATGTTGACGAGGGCGTACGAGCCGGCGGATGCGGTGTTCGGGCTCACGGTGACGTGTGCCGATGCAGCCATCGGTGCAGCCAGCGCGAGGAGTAGCGCCGCGCCAGCCGCGGTCGTGAGTGCAGAAATGCGGTTCATGGAAATCCTTTCCGCCATGCCAGAGGCAGGCGTGATGTTGGGTGTTGCAGGAGTGCGCGAATGCGCGAAGTTGAATGGTTAGTGGGAAACGCCGAGTGGCGGTCCGCGGTACCGAAGCCCTGAGTGGTTCACGCGCGAAAACTGACGCACTGCGACGGCCTGCCCAATCCCGGATCGATGAGTGGGAAGGCGAAGGACCGGAGCATCTGCAAGGTCGGGAAGAAGGGAGCGGATCACGGTGCGGGCGACCCGAACCGTCGCCGCAATGCTTCGCTCCCCAAACGCCAGAATTACAAACGTGGCAACGGCGGCACACACGTGCGCGAAGAGCATGTCGTTGGCGGAGTGGGCGTGACCGGCGATCATGCCGAAATCGATGGGGGCGTTGTGCACGTGGCCGAGCGTTCCCGGCGTGGAGATAGTCGTCGAACCGAGCGAACCGAACAGCCAGTGGTACATGGCCTGACTGGCGAGAATGGAGGCCACCAGCCGCGTTCGCGGCATCCGCCGACCGACCAAAGCGGTGCAGACGAGAATAGAAAATGTTAGACAGAGGGAAATTCCGGCGAAGCCGGGGAGTGCTCCACCAGCGAGTGCGTGGGAGAACGCGGCGATGTAGAGGGAGACAACGGCGGCGACAGTTCCACGGGCGACTCGTGCCCACCGCGTCATTCCGTCACCCCAATTTTCTGGCGTCGTTTCCTTCCTCAGTGTAGACGGCGCGCCGAGCGCGTAAATCGTCACGTTGCAGCGACTGTCCGTGCTGCGGGTTAGGCTCGTACCTGTCACAGTATTCGGCGCGAACGGCCCGAGGATTTGGGCGGGGAACTAAGGGAGACGGGCATGGCACGCATTGGCGAGAGCGCAGACCTGCTCAAGTGTTCGTTCTGCGGAAAGAGCCAGAAGCAGGTTCAGCAGTTGATTGCTGGCCCCGGCGTCTACATCTGCGACGAGTGCGTCGAACTGTGCAACGAAATCATTGAGGAGCGCCTCGCGGAGTCCGGCGAAGAGGCCGCCAGCGAGTTCGAGCTTCCCAAGCCCAAGGAAATTTACGCGTTCCTTGAGGAATATGTAATCGGGCAGGAGCCCGCGAAACGTGCCCTCTCTGTTGCGGTGTACAACCACTACAAGCGGGTGCGCGCAGAAAAGACGATCATCCCCGCCGAATCTGTCGGCGATGACATCGAGATCGCCAAGTCCAACATTCTGCTCATCGGCCCCACCGGCTGCGGAAAAACCTACCTTGCCCAGACGCTTGCTCGCCGGCTGAACGTGCCGTTCGCCGTGGCGGATGCGACCGCGCTCACCGAGGCCGGGTACGTGGGCGAGGATGTCGAGAACATCCTCCTGAAGCTCATCCAGGCTGCCGACTTCGACGTGAAGCGCGCAGAGACCGGCATCATTTACATCGACGAGATTGACAAGATCGCCCGTAAGGCCGAGAACCCGTCCATCACGAGAGACGTGTCCGGCGAGGGCGTGCAGCAGGCGCTGCTCAAGATCCTTGAGGGCACCGTCGCGTCCGTGCCGCCGCAGGGTGGCCGCAAGCATCCGCACCAGGAATTCATACAGATCGACACGACGAACGTGTTGTTCATCGTGGCCGGCGCCTTTGCTGGGCTCGAGGAGATTATTTCTCAGCGGGCGGGCAAGAAGGGCATCGGATTCGGCGCTCCGCTTCACAGCAAGGGCGATGACATCAACCTGTTCAGCGAGGTGCTCCCTGAGGACCTCCACAAGTTTGGCCTGATTCCCGAGTTCATTGGCCGGTTGCCCGTCGTCGCGACGGTGGCGCCCCTCGACCAGGCCGCGCTCATGGAAATTCTTACGGTGCCGAAGAACGCTCTCATCCGTCAGTACCAGAGGATGTTCGAGATCGACGGCGTGAAGCTGGAGTTCGAGGCGGATGCCTTGGAGGCAATCGCGGATCTCGCCGTGCTCCGCCAGAGCGGTGCCCGCGGCCTGCGCGCCATCATGGAGGAAGTGCTCGGCCCGATCATGTTCGAGGTGCCGTCCACGGAGGATGTGGATCGCGTCATCGTTACGAAGCAGTCGGTGCTGGAGAACGCAGCGCCGACGATCATTCCGCGCAAGCCTGAGCGTCGCGAGAAGTCCGCCTAGTTCCGGCTTTCGCTGAGATTCGCGCTGCGATCTGTGCGGCGGGAATCGACGAGCTCGCCGTCGTGCAATTCCAGGACTCGGTCGGCGTATGCCGTCATCTTCGGATCGTGTGTCGACACGATCGCTGCAATCCCCTGGTCGTGCACAAGCCCGGCGATGAGGCTCATCATCGATTCTGCCGTGGCACTGTCGAGTTGTCCGGTGGGTTCGTCAGCGATCAGCACGCGAGGGCGGTTGGCAAGGGCACGTGCGATGCCCACCCGCTGCTGTTGTCCGCCCGACAACTCGGAAGGGAGTTGATTCGCGTGACCGGCCAAGCCGACGAGCTGCAGCAACTCCGCAACTCTGGCATCCCTGTCACGAGGGCTGGAATCGACGAGTCGCAGCGGAATCTCGATGTTCTCGGCCGCTGACATGGCGGGGAGCAGAGCGAACGACTGGAAGATGAACCCGAGGTGACTGCGGCGCAGCTCGGTCAGCTCGGATTCGTTCGCTGCGGTCACCGCCAGCGACTCGAGCCAAACCTCGCCGGACGTTGCTGTGTCGAGACCACCGAGGATGTTCAGTAGCGTGGTTTTCCCCGAGCCGGACGAACCGCGGAGCATGACCAGCTCGCCGGCATCCACCTCAAGGGAAACCTGCCGCAACGCGTGCACGGCGAGGTCTCCTTTTCCATATGTCTTGCTCAGTGCCTCGCAACGAATGACCGCAGATGACGTCATGTGCTTGCCTCCTCGGTCGGGTCGTGAGCCGGGTCGTTGGTCGGATAAACCTCGATGTGGGTCGAATTCAGTTCAAGTCGTACCCGGTCGCGAATAGCGAGCCGTTCGAGGTGGTCTTTGGGCAGCTGCATGCGCCCGACGCGATCCACGATGGCGAACTCTTCGGAGACGTGGTGATCGACGCCAAACGCATCCTGCCGGGTGTGCCGCAAAACTTCGGTGGACGTGCGCCCATCGCGAATTTGCACTGTGCGTCGCACGTGGGAGGAGACCTCGCTGTCGTGGGTGACAATCAAGACCGTGACGCCCAACCGTTCGTTGATGTCGCGCAGAGCGTCCAGAACAAGCTGGGAGTTTGCAGCGTCGAGCTCGCCGGTCGGTTCGTCCGCAAGAAGCACCCGTGGTTCGTTCGCCAGCGCAATGGCGATTGCCACCCTCTGCTGCTGACCGCCGGAGAGCTGCTCGGGAAGTCGGTCGCGCAGTTCTCCCATTCCCACGAGGTCAAGGAGCTCTGCACTGCGCTTCGGTCTGGCCGCAGCTCGTACCCCGGCAATGGCCAAAACCATGGCGACATTTTCGGCCGCGGTCAGATACGGCAACAGGTTTCGCGAGGTCCGCTGCCAGACGAAACCGACCGTGTGTTGGCGGTATCGGGTGCGTTCGCGGCGCGACATCGTGAGCAGGTTGTGGCCGTCCACACTCGCCGCGCCTGCCGAGGGAACGTCGAGGGCGGAGAGGATGTTGAGGAGAGTCGACTTTCCAGAGCCGGAAGCCCCGACAATGGCCGTAAGCTCGCCCTGCTCCACCGTCAGGTTGAGGCCTTGAAGCGCTTGGACTTCGACCCCTTCAGCGGAGAAGATTCGCACGAGGTCAGTGCAGTGGATGGTCATTCTGCTCCCATTCTGAGTACTTCACCTGGCTGGAGTCGGCGGGCGACGGCGACGGCGAAAGCTCCGGCGACGAATACGACGAGTGCGAAGAGGACCGCCGTCACGCACACGAGTGAGGGGTCCACCGACGGGGTGGGGGAGACTGCGCCACCAACGAACGGCCGTAAGTCGATGATCGCGGTGACGACCCACGGCAGCGCCAGCCCGAGCGGGATGCCGGCACAAAGCGCGGTTACCGCTACCGGCGCAAGGTCCCAGACGGTGAGTGAATTCGCTTGTCGTGTGCTGAGACCGAGCGTGCGCAATACTCCAACGGTTTGTCTCCGAGTGGCGGTGGAGGCCACCGCGGCGATGACGACCGCAAGGCTGCTCAAGAGGAGGCCAGCCACGGCCGCGACGGCGAGCACAAATTGCAGCCCGACGATCACCGGAGTTGACACCATCTCGTCGCGCTGGGTGCTGCTGTCGAAAACGCCGACGTTATCAGCATCCCGATCGTTCCGTTGCGCCGCCGCAACGACGGTGTGAACGTGTGCGGCAACTGTGGAGGGATCCGTGCCGTCATCGACTGCAGCGAGTGCGCGGATGGCATCAAAAGGGGTTCCGGACACCTCAGACGCGAAGACGCGATCCACGAGTACCCAGCGCTGGGTCATCCATCGCAGCGCGGTTTCTGGCAAAACTCCGACGACGGATACCTCAGAGGCACCCAGCTGCGCCGCCTCCAGCGATTCTTGCCCTGCGAGGTCGCTCGAAATCAGGATAGGGATACGCGTACCGAGTCTCGTCGCGAGGTTTCCAGGTACCTCAGCCCAGATCGCCTGCAATGCCTCGGCGTCCGCAAACACGACGGTCACCGTTGACTCCCGTCCATCGCGCGGTTTCACGGTGACGGGTCGAGCAATTCCCAGCCCTGCAACGGCGTTCACGCCGTCCACCAGAGCGACCTCGGCGAGGACCTCGTCGTCCAGCGCGTGCGCTTCAATTCTGATGTCGGCCCCGACCTCCGCAGCAGCGGTGGACTGGATCGCGGTCGTCACCGTGGTGGAGAGCACACCGGAAAACACCGCGAACGTCATGCCGACAACGAGTGTGAAGGCGGCCACAAACCCCAGCGTAGGTTCCCGAACAGCGTTCGCGGAACCGATCATCCCGACCGCACCCCGCCTCAGGCGCATTCCGCGATGCAGCGCTTTCAACGGAACCGGATAAAGGCGCAGCACGACGAGGCACATCGTCGCGGCAAGCAGCAGGGGCATCGCTGTAATCAGCGGGTCGATACCGATTGCGGCGCTCGAATCGATAAGGCCCCGACGTGTGAGAAGCAGCACGGATAATCCCGCGAATCCGGCAACCGAAACCTCGACCACCCACCGGTATCTGGCGCGTGACCGGCCCCCAGCATCCGAGCGAACGGGGCGGTTTTGCGTGGGCGTCAACGCAACGAAGAGCGCCAGCATCGTGATCGCAAAGAGTGCGGGGAGGATTGTCGCCATGGGCGGAGAATGGGTTGGGAGCGTCAGCGCGGCGATGACGATCGCGAGCACTGTCGCCGGCAGCGTGACGAGTGCTCCCTCCAGCAGCATTGCCAGGCGAAGCTTCATGCCGCTTGCCCCTCGCGCGGTTGCCAGGGCGAGCGCCGGTCGCCGACGCTCGAGCATCGCCTGCACGCCGAGGGTATTGACGGCGAGGAGAATGCCGATCGGGCCGGAGGCTGCGAGCACGATGAGGGCGGTGAACGCGTTTATGCTGTCCTTCGCGTCCTCCAGCGCAGACCCCATACCCGTGGTCGCGACGAGATGCCCTCCAGAGGGGAGTGAGATTCCGAGCCCACGGGTGGAACGGATCTGCTCCAGTAGACCCGCGCTTTCCGCGAAATGGATGTCGGCGACGTCGATCGGGAACCAGACCGCAACAGTGCTGGCATTGAACAACCGCGTCAGTCCGGCGGCGGAGTCTGGATGGACGTAGGCCTCGGCGGTGAAGAAACTTCCTTTGGGCACCGCCGTCTGGCGGGCCTCGGCGAGAAGGCCTGCGAAGCTCCAATAGGCCTCATCAGGGTCGACAATTTCGTACGTTCCACTCACCAGAAGCGGCGCAGGAGAGTAGTCCAGCAGGTCACCCACCCGTACGGACATGTCGTCGGCCGCATCCGCTGAGAGTGCTATCTCGATCGGTGGTGCGTCCTCGCCGGTTCCTACCCAGGGCATTGGGGGAGCGCCTTCAACGAAATGGATTCGCGACTGCCAGTCCAGGTCCATCGCCAGTGACATGGTCAGGACGATGAGCCCGTCAGAGTTCGGTGGCGCCGTGCGCTGCGCGGAGGTCTCAATCAGCCAGTCTGGCGTGCCGATCAGACTTGCGAGAGGAGGGTCTAGGCGTTCAGGCAGAGTAGCCAACGCCGAGTCGACTGGGCCGAAGACGTTCGTCGCATCCGCAGGTTTGCCGCGCTCGACGCTGGGGAGCCGAAAATCCCCGGTGGCGAAGAATCCCCGATCGACGGGGGCCAGGCGCGCCAATTCGTGTTGAAGCTGGGCGTCCCCGAGCAGTGGGATCGCGCGCGGTGCCAACGCCAGGACGAGCGTCGTGACAAAGATCAGCAGCACCACGAGGCGTGCAGCCCCTGAGCGCGCCGTGACGTGGGTGAGCAGGAGCTCCCGGGTGGTGAAACGTGAGCGGCGCATCAGCTCTCCTCACCCGGCGTCGACATGGCCCTGGCTTGCGCGATAACTCGGCTTGCGTAGAACACGATGACGCACGTCAGCACGGCGGCGATCGCGCTGAGGGCACCGAGTGTCACTACCGGGTTGAGCTGCACTGAAACGGAAATGTCCGCGTATCGATTGGGTACGGCCGCACGCGCGAACAGCGGAACCATGAGGTACGTCACGGCGACCCCGATGAGTAGCCCGATGACGGTCGCGTACCCGAGAACGACCCAGAACTCTCTCCGCCGAATCGTGCCGATGGTCTTCGGCGAGACGCCGATGGCACGGAGTACGACGACTTCTCGACGTCGCGCGCGCAGCACGTTGGCCGCTGTCGCGCCAACGGCGAAGGCGGCGAGGAGAACGGATCCGGCAGCAGCCAACCACAGTGCGAAGGCGGCGGAGGCGAGCATCGCGACGGATGGGTCGGTGGCGACCGAGAAAAGCTGCACGTTGCCCGGCACCGACGCACGCAGCGCCGGAGCTACCTCTGCGGCGTCCTCCGCGGCGACCCACAGTATTGTCGACGGCGTCGGTGTCTCGGCGACTCGGAGTTCCAGGGCCTGGAGAAGGTGGAGGTCGACAAGCATGGACCTCTCGTCGTCGACTCCCGGTACTGCAGGGATGACGGCGGTGACGTACGCGGATACCGGGGGAGCTGGTCCACTCGGATCGAGGGTGAAGAATCTGCCGACCTTCAAGGAGTAGCGCTCGGCGAGCGCCTGGGATACCACGACGCGAGCAGCAGCCCCATCGGAGGGTTCGCGATCGAAGGAAGGGAGCATGCGCACGAGCCCAAGGCCAGGGTCGGAGACGAACCCGCGGCCGGCCGAGGCGCTCACTACGCGTGCTTCCCTGAGCGGAATGCTTTCCGGTATCCAGTAGCGGCCGAGACTGATTTCGGTCGACGCGCCATTTTCGTTCGCGGCGTCCAGCCGGTCGAGGGCGAAGGTCGGCTCTCTGCTGCCGTCGTAGGTAGCACCGGGCAGCACGTCTATGGCGAGGATCAGCCAGCCTTCCTCTGCTGCGGATGTCGGCACGATGCCGTGGTACGTCGCAGTACTCGCGGGGTCATCGAGAGTCGGGTTCTCGAGGGCCGGGGGAGGGGCCAGGCTGAGCGGAAGCACGAGGGTTGCGCCTGAGGCATCCGAGAGCCGCAGCGCGATGTGAGGTGGTGCCGTCATCCCGTCGGTCGTGACCGTGAGCGTTACCGCGTGTGTGCTGTGGGGCAGGGTGGGAGCGTTCAGATCGGTCTCCACAGCTGCCGCCGCCGCGGCACCGTCAAAGGCACCGTTCGCGTCATTCGACACCTGCGAGAGAGCGTACGGAGTTGCACCGACGAGATGAATGGTTCGCGAACCGACGCGCGCAGTCTCGACGGTGACGGACGCCGTGGAGTTGACGCCGGGAGTATTTGTGGCGAGTTCGCGAACTGACTCGTCGATGCCCTTCGTCGAGAGGAGGTGAATGGCTGCTCCCGCGCGCAACTCGGTGGCAACAGTTGAGGCGTGTGACCAGGTGGCCTGATAGGTGGACGCGATGATCATTTGCCCGCAGGCCAGTGACACCAGCACGATGGGGGTCGCGGCGAGTTGTACCGTGCGCGCGACCGTTCTCAGCGCAATCACATCGGCAAGGCGCGTGGCCGACGTCGCCACGCGCTCTGCGAGTCGAGCTGCGGCGGGGAATGCGATCATGCCGAGCAGGGCGATCGCCACCATGACGAGACTGGGCGCAAACACGACGAAAGGGTCGACGCCCGTGCCCCCGCCAACCACCGGCGTGACGGGCGATCCGTAGAGAAGTAGTTGCCAGGTGGACGCTGCGGCCGCGAGGACGATGAGCGCGACGACTCCGGCACCGACCGCGGTTCGCCGCCGCCCGGAAGTGGTCGGATCTCGGGAGTCGGATAGCCGTGACATCCGATAGCTCGCGCCGCTAAAGATCAGGACAGTGGCAAGGATGACGAGAACGGGCACAGTCCAGAGCTCGGGACCGACACCGAGCACGGCGCTTTGCCCCGCGCGTTGCATGAGCACCGCGACGGCAATCCCGGTTCCGAGGGCGGCGCCAGTGACGGCACTGATTCCTGACTCGAGGAGGATGCCGCGAACGAAGAACCGTTCACTAGCTCCCCTTGACCATAACAACCAGTTCTCGCTTGCTCGCGCGCTTCCGAGCAATCGCGCGAACTCGAGCAGCGTGGCAAGGGCCATGGCGGCCACCGTGAGGATCGCGACGGGTTCGATGGCGCGCAGCGCATTGACGTGGGCCAACATGCCCTGTGCTGTGGTGTCCAGTTGCCCCTGTACCTTGGGAAACCCGAGATCGGTATCGCTAGCGTGTCGCAACGCACTTCCCAGGTCGTCGCCAGCGGTGACGATGATGGAGAGGTCGCTGGGGTCCAGGCGAGTTGCATCGGGCACAATCGTCCAGACGGCTGTGGGCGTCACGTCCATGTCCTGCCACGTGGCCTCATCGACGACGAGTGGGCCGAGGTAATCCGCGACACCAGCGACGAGAAGCGGGCTTCCCATCCAGTGCGGATCGAGCGCGTCGCGCACTCGCCACGTTCCGGCGAGAGTTAGTTGCACTGTTCCGAGCTGGATCGCATCCCCCGGAGCAAGCGCGAGCAATGCCGCGGCGTCCGCCTGCATTGACGCCTCGAGCCGGCTCGACGGCCATGCACCGTCGACGAGTTCCGCGCGATCGGTGAGCTCGGGGATGCTCATGACCGCCGCGCTGAGGGGGCCTGCGTCTGCCCTGTCGACCACGGTGAACGTGAGGGCGTCGGCGGGAGCTTCGAGCATTCGGCGAACGTCGAGCGGCGTGACGCGGCCGTCGGCGGTAAAGACCGTAGCGATCGCGTCGCGCATCGCACGGTCCTGATCGTCTCCGTGGGCGGAACGCAACTGGCGTACCTGAAAGCCAGCGGCTGTTCCGGTGGCAGAGGAAAACTCGCTGCGCACGGCATCTGTTGCGCTGATCCGGAGGAAGCCTACGAGACCAACGCCCACAGCGGTGACGATGGCGACGACAGCCAGCAGCGAGAGGAATATCCCGGATCGTGCGCGCAGGCGCTGGTAATCCACGAGACGTTTCCTCCGACGAGTTCGATTCGATGGAGGATTGCTGGTCAGTCTAGAGGCTTTATTCAAACCGGTGCAAGCGAGGTAATGCGTCCGGGTACTTGACATCCTTCGGCACTTACTTCTAGAGTTCCTTTAGTTCTAAACAAAGTGGTTCCGAACCGAAAGTCTTATCCCATGGCGACTCGCTCCAGCGGACGTACAGACGTCTCCCGGTCTGCGATTCTCGCGCGTCTTGGAGCCCAAGGCCCTGCTTCACGCGCGGACCTCGCACGATCCCTCGATGTGAGCCCGGCCCTCATCACCCAGCTCGTCAAAGAACTGATCAGCGATGGACTCATTGACGAACGCGAACAATCGCCGTCACAGGGTGGCCGCCCAGCACGTCAACTGGGCCTCGTCACCTCGGCCGGGCATTCGATCGGACTCAAGATTGCACCAGACCATCTCGCCTTCGTGGAGGTCGAACTGGACGGCACGGTCATCCGCTCCGCTCAGGAGCCCTTTGATGCGTCGGCCGCGACGTTGCTCGAAGGGCTCGGGCTGGCCGTGGAACGATTTGTGTCCGGTGGCAGCGGTGGCCCGATTCTGGGCATCGGAGTCGCCATCCCGGGCACCGTCGACGCTCAGGGAAGCGGCATTGTCGACTCGTATCAGCTTCATTGGAACGACGTGCCGATCGGCCCGACGCTCCGCCGCATCCTTGGGCTTCCGGTCCTGGTCGAAAACAACGTCAACGCGCTCGCCATGGCCGAGCGCCTGTTTGGTATCGGCCGCAATCACGAATCCTTCCTGACCCTCACCATCGGAACCGGAATCGGCGCCGGCCTCGTCATGGACGGCGTCGTCCTTCGCGGCGGAGCGGGTGGCGCCGGCGAGATCGGCCATGTTCCCGTTGTTGAAGACGGCGAGCTGTGCAGTTGCGGTAATCACGGATGCCTCGAAACCGTTGTCGGTCAAGGCGCACTCGAAAGGCGCGCTCGCCAGGAAGGCGTCATTTCGGCTACCGCGGGAATCGGTGCCCTGACACGAGCAGCCGATGACGGCGACGCACGCGCGCAAGCAATTTTCCGTGACGCTGGACACACTATGGCGAGGGTGCTGGCGAGCGTCGTTCAGGTGTTCGATCCTGAGTCCGTCATCGTGCTTGGTGAGGGTACGGTCGCCTGGAAGCACTGGGCTGCCGGATTCGAGCCCGAGTTTCGCGCAACGCTGCTACCGGACCGCCGCGGCGTCCCCGTCGAGGTCGAAGCCTGGACAGATGAGAGTTGGGCTCAGGGCGCTGCCGCCCTGGTTCTGTCCACACCATTTGACTCCGTGGGTCTTGCGGGGGAGCAGGGAAGACTGGTCCGCTCTCGGCTTTCTGTCGTCCCCAGTTTGAAGGGGCAAGCTCATGGTCGGTGATCGCGGCTGGAAGAAATTTGGTTTGATCGCGCTGTTCTTGCTGCCCGCGTTCCTCCCTCTCATCGTGTTTCGCCTTCTCCCGATGCTTGCCTCACTCTGGGTGAGCCTGCTCAAGTGGAACCTGCTCCGCCCCTGGGAATTCATCGGACTGCAAAATTATCAGACGGTGTTGACCGATCCGAAGTTCCACAAGGCGCTTCTGAACACCCTCTATTACATGGTCGGATACCTTCCCCTCGTGCTCATGGGGGCGCTGACCGTAGCACTCCTACTGAACAGCAAGTTGAAGGGCATCGCGTTCTTCCGCGGAATCTACTTTCTCCCCGTCGTCACGAGCTGGGTCGTCGTAGCGCTTCTGTGGAAGTGGCTGCTCAGCCCTGAGGGCGGATTCGTGAACTACACGCTCGGAATCTTCGGAATTGACGGACCGGGTTGGTGGACGGATCCGAACTGGGCGATGCCGTCGATCATCCTTGCCTCGGTGTGGAAAGACCTGGGATTCAACATGTTGATCCTGCTGGCCGGACTCCAATCTATTCCAGAGCAGCTGTATGAGGCGGCGCGCATTGACGGTGCGAACGCCTGGCGTCGGATCAGATCCGTCACACTTCCGCTCCTCACGCCATCCATTCTCTTTGTCACGATCCTCGCCATGATCGGTGCCTTTCAGGTGTTCGACCAGGTGTATGTGATGACGGAGGGCGGGCCAGCTGGCGCAACGACCGTCGTGATGGAACAGGTCGTCAAGAAGGCGTTCAAGTACGGACTGATGGGCGAGGCCTCCGCGATGAGCTGGATCCTGTTCGCCATCATCCTCACCTTCACCGTCCTCCAACTCAAGTTCCAAAAGAAGTGGGTGCACTATGGGGATTGAGGCAAAGTGGGTGTCTGTCACCCGAATCACGATCATCGGCCTCGGCTCGATAATCTTCCTGTTCCCGTTTGTGTGGATGGTTTCCACGTCACTGACGGCCGGCTCCGAGCTCTTCAAATTGCCACCCCAGCTGATCCCGAATCCCGTAGACGGCTCTGCTTATGTGAAGTTGTTCGCGGACCCGACCCTGCCGCTTGGCCAGTGGGTCATCAACAGCCTGGTGGTGTCGATCTCCGTCATGACCCTGCAGGTATTGACGAGCGCCATGGCCGCCTACGCCTTCACCAGATTCACGTTTCGCGGTCGGCGGACAATCTTCGTGCTGTTTCTGGCGACCCTCATGGTCCCGTTCCAGGTGATGGTCGTCCCCCTGTTCATCGAGCTGCGGTACATGGGCATGCTCAACAGCTACGCCGCGCTCATCATCCCCGAAATAGCAATGCCCTTTGGCGTATTCCTGCTCCACCAAGCCTTCCTGCAATTGCCTCGAGAACTGGAAGAGGCAGCGTTCGTGGACGGCGCTGGTCACGTTCGCGTGTTCACCCAACTCGTTCTTCCGATGTCGAAGCCGATCATTGCGACGGTCGCCGTGTTCTCATTTATGGGCTCCTGGAATAACTTCCTGTGGCCCCTCGTGGTCATCAACTCTCCGGACTTGATGACGCTACCCCTAGGTCTCTCCAGCTTGTCCAGTCGATTTGTTACTGACTGGAACCTCTTGCTGGCGGGAGCGACGATATCGGTCCTACCGATTGTCGCTGTCTTCTTGTTCGCGCAGCGCTACATCCTCCAAGGCGTTGCAATGTCAGGGCTCAAAGGCTGAGCCGTGACCCTGAGAGAGGAATCGCAATAATGCACTCCACACGTCCCACAGCCCGCTGGGGAATGGCCACGCTCGGCATTCTCGCTACCAGTGCGCTTCTCCTTACCGGGTGCTCAAGCACTCCGGCCGAAGAAGATGGCCCGGTCACCATCGAATACTTCAACTTCACAGCAGGCGCCGACCACGCTGACCAGCTTCAGGCCATTGTTGATGCGTTCGAGGAGGAAAACCCGAACATCACGATCGAGGTGACGAACGCATCATTCGAGGACTATTTCACGCAGCTTCAGACGCGAATTGCCGGGAACACTGCTCCCGACACGTTCGAGCTGAACTACGAGAACTTTGTCTCGTTCGCGGCATCCGGAGCGCTTCTCGATCTTGAGGCAGCCGGTAGCTCCATCGACGCAGAAAAGTTCTTCCCCCGCGCGTACGACGCATTCAACTACGACGGGATCCAGTACGGGCTTCCGGAAAGCTTCTCGGATGTCGTCCTGTACTACAACAAGGACCTGTTCGATGCTGCCGGCGTCGAGTACCCGAACGAATCGTGGGACTGGAGAGACGAGGCTGCTGCCGCGCAGAAGCTGACGGATCCTGCCAACGGCGTCTACGGCGAGTACCAGCCCGTGCAGTTCTTCGAGTTCTTCAAGACCCTCGCTCAGAGTGGTGGAGAGTTCTTCAACGCCGACCTGACGGAAGCAACGTTCAACAGCGATGCCGGTGTTCAGGCTGGCGAGTGGTTGGTGAACAAGGTCGGAGACACCATGCCGACCGTCGCACAGATGGGTGGCAAGGGTGACGACCTGCTCTTCAAAGAGGGCAAGATCGCCATGTGGCACACCGGTATCTGGATGTTCAACGCGCTGGCCACCGAGCCGGCAAACTGGGACATCGCGGTAGAGCCAGGCAACACGACGAGGGCATCGCACTTCTTCGCCAACGCCGCCGTCGCCTCCGCCACCACGGACAGCCCCGTTGCTGCCGGCAAGTGGCTGCAGTTCCTCGCCGGTAGCGACGAGACGGTCAAGCAGCGCCTCGAGGGCGAGTGGGAGCTTCCCGCTGTCTTCGACGACTCCTTGCTTGCTCCGTACCTGGCCAAGACCCCTCCGGCCAGCCGCCAGGTTGTGTTCGACGCGCTGGACGCCGTCGTTGTACCGCCGGTGATCGAGCGCCAGCAGGAGTTGCAGGACATCGTAACTCTCGCGTTGGAGAAAGCTATTCAAGGTGAAATGACGGTCAAGGAAGCTCTTGATGACGCCGTCAACCAGGTGAACGCGCTCCTCTAACCATGACAATGAACCCGATTCACGCGCCACTGATCTCACGAAGCATCGAGGTCATTAAGAACGGACAGGCGGCCACTGGGGCGTACCTCGCGTCCCCAACCTTCCCGACCTACCAGTACAGCTGGTTTCGGGATGGGGCATTCATCGCCGACGCGATGAGTCGGGTTGGTGAGATTGACAGTGCCGAAGCATTTTTCGGCTGGTGCAATCGCATCCTTACAGACCGACGTGAACAGATCGTAGATCTGGTCACCCGGGGTGAGCGCAACGTGGAGGACGTTGCGCTCACCGAACACCTGCACACGCGCTACACGGTCGACGGCAACGAGACCGGCACCGAATGGCAGGACTTCCAACTTGATGGGTACGGAGCATGGCTGTGGGCGCTGGATCAACACTCATTGCGCCACGGTCGGAGCCGGGTGGAGTTCACGGAGGGCGTCGAGCTCACCGTGCGTTACCTGTGCGTCTTCTGGGCGAGCCCGTTCTTCGACTGGTGGGAGGAGAACGGCCACTTGCGGCATCCGTCCAGCCTCGCTCCCATTCGCAGCGGTTTACTCGCGGCGAGCGAATGGCCGGAAGTTGACGCTGAACTCCGCGCCAGGGCAAAGGTCGTCGCGCAGGAGATCGCAGAACTCATCGCGGCCGAGGGCATCCACAACGGGCACATCGCCAAATACTTTGGCAGCACCGAGGTTGATGCGAGCCTGATCGCCTGCGTGACCCCGTTTGGCCTTTACGAACCTAGCGACCCCATTGCCATTGCCACAATTGAACGAATTGAAACGGAGTTGGCGCCTGGTGGCGTCTACCGGTTCGGCAAGGACACCTATTACGGCGGTGGCGAGTGGATTCTGCTTGCTGGCTTCCTCGGTTGGCATCACGCCGTTACCGGCAATGTCGCTCGGGCAAGAGAACTGGCCGAGTGGATTGCCGATCAGGCAGACGCAGACCTTAATCTTCCCGAGCAGGTCGACACTCACGCGCTCTTCCCGGATCACATCGCAGAGTGGGTCGAGCGCTGGGGACCCAGTGCTTCACCGCTGCTGTGGTCCCACGCCATGTATCTCACTTTGATGACCAGTCTTGGAATGACAGGAGACCTCCAATCGTGATTCGCCACAACCCGCCTGGCCGTGGGCACGGCTATCGGTCGAGCCTTGACCAGCGGACGCCAGTTCAGCCCGTAGCCGGCGACAACGTGATCGTCGGCGTTCTCGCCACGGCAGCGCTTGGCGCGCCGGTGATTGAGGTCGACGTCAACGGCGCGATGGCGAGCCAGGTCATGTCAGCGCTCGACTCCGCAACCTCTGGGCGTGCACTCGGCGATGAGGACGGTCATCTCGCCGCAGCAGCCGAAGCTGGGGAAGACACGGGCGGGCTGGATGCCTGGCAGGCGCCCATCGGGCCGTTCGCTGCAGGCGACCTTGTTCGTTACCGGTTTCGCTCATCCGATGCGCGTGTGACGACGGAGTGGTTCCCGCTTCCGATCGGAGTGTGGACGGCGGACGGAGGAACGCTCGTGGAGAGCGGCCCCGCCGGCCGCCGCGTGAAGGACAGCCTCGAGTGGCTCGTCGCCGACGGGACGGCGACGCGCGCACGTTTCGCGCTGGAGCTTGGCCCCGACGAACACGTCGTGGGTCTTGGCGAGCGGTTCCATGCGCTCGACCAGCGCGGGTGGGCGGTCGATGCGACAGTCTTTGAGCAGTATTGCAATCAGGGTGAGCGTACCTATCTGCCCGTACCGTTCGCGCACGTCGTGGGTGGATCGGGCTGGGGATTCCACGTCGATACCACCCGCCGCGTGTGGTTCGATGTCGGTGTCCGCGATACGTCGCATCTCTGGGTGGAGGTTTTGGTCGACCGGGAAGATCCGGTCGTTGACCTTCACCTGTGGGAGGGAACTCCTGCCGAGGTTTTGGGCGGCTTCCTTGATGTGGTCGGAACGCCAGCACTCATTCCGGACTGGGCCTATCGCCCCTGGATCAGCTCGAACGAGTGGAACACCCAGGAGCGGGTTGAGGCTGAGGTCGAGCGCTCGCTTGCCGAGGGCGTAGCTGTCGGCGCGATCGTCATCGAGGCGTGGAGCGACGAAGGCACTATCCACATTTGGCGGGATGCCGAGTACACGCCGCGACACGACGGCGAACCGCTGCGCTACGCAGACTTCACGTTCCCGAAGGACGGTGCGTGGCCCGATCCGAAGGGCATGATCGACCGGTTGCACGAGCGGGGGGTCAAGGTCATCCTGTGGCAAATCCCAGTGGTGCCCGATCACGACATTGAAGACGATGAGCAGCTCATTGCGGACCGGGTGGCTCTTCTGGACCGTGAGTATGCCGTGCTCGAGGAAGACGGCAGCCCGTACCGCAACCGCGGATGGTGGTTCCCGAAGGCGCTGCTACCCGACTTCACCCGCGCGGAAGTTCGCGAGTGGTGGACTGATAAACGGCGTTACCTCCTGGAGGACATGGGCGTTGATGGCTTCAAAACGGATGGCGGCGAGCACACCTGGGGCAATGAGCTTCGGTTCGGCGACGGGACGAGGGGCGACCTCACGAACAACCGCTACCCAAATCTTTACGCGCAGGCGTTCCATGAACTCCTGAAGCGGACGGGCACCGATGGCCTGACGTTCAGCCGGGCAGGTCATGCTGGCGCAGGTAGCTTCCCCGGTCATTGGGCGGGGGATGAGCGATCCACGTGGGAAGCCTACCGCGCGTCGGTGACGGCCGGACTGACCGCCGGTGCATCCGGAATTTTCTCCTGGAGTTGGGATCACGGCGGGTTCTCCGGCGAACTCCCGAGCGTCGAATTGTATTTGCGCACGGCAGCCATGGCCGTGTTCAGCCCGATCATGCAATATCACGCAGAGTTCAACGCGCATCGCGTCCCGTCCAGGGACCGCGCGCCGTGGAACGTGGCAGAGCAGTCGGGGGATCCCCAAGCCTTGTCTGTCTACCGCCAGTTCACGGAGCTGCGTGAGCGACTTGTTCCCTACCTCGTGAGCCAGGCAGAACTGGGTGTCAAGAACTCTGCGCCGCTCCTGCGGGCGCTGTTCTTCGAGTGGCCGAATGACGAGCGGATCTGGGAATTCCCGTTCCAGTACCTGCTCGGCGACGACATGTTGGTCTCGCCGGTGACCGAACCGGGCGCTTCCGAATGGTCCACCTACTTGCCTGCGGGCGAGTGGGTCGACGCCTGGACTGGCGAAGCGCACTCGGGCGGGAGTGTCGTGACGCGAGCTGTGCCGCTCCACGAGATCCCCGTGTACGTGCGGGGCACATCGTGGGAGCGATTGAGGAGCATCTTCAGCGCATAGTATTGCGTCACTCCCATCCGAGCGACGCGAAGGACCGATACCTCATCCTGCAGCCCATTTCCGCCGGAATTGTCGGTTCCATTGCCGGCTTTGCGACCTCGTTCGCTCTCGTGATCGCTGGTTTGCAGGCGGTGGGGGCGAGCGATGCGCAAGCCTCGTCCGGGCTGCTCATCCTGTGCGTCACGGTTGGCCTCACCTCGATTCTCTTTGCGCTCCTGCACCGCATCCCGATTTCGATCGCGTGGTCCACCCCTGGTGCTGCACTGCTCGTGGCCGCTGGGCAGAACCACGCGAATTTTGCGGCAGCGGTGGGGGCGTTCGTCGTCTGCGGTGCGCTTATTGTTCTCAGCGGGCTGTGGCCGGCGTTGGGACGCCTGATGACGAGCATCCCGAAGCCGCTCGCGAGTGCGATGCTCGCCGGAATTCTGTTCCCCATTTGCCTCGCACCGGTCATGGCGGTGAAAGATTACCCGCTGCGTGCCCTTCCGATCATTCTGGTCTGGCTCGTCATGCTTCGGCTCGCGGCGCGGTGGGCTGTGCCAGCGGCCATGCTCGTCGCGGCGATCGTGATTGCGGTGTCCGCCGGCGGCGACTGGATGCAGTCGGCCAACCTCGCCCCGCAACTCGTGTTCGTTGTTCCCGTGTTCGACCCGGTCGTGATCGTAAGCCTCGGGCTTCCCCTGTTCATCGTGACGATGGCCGGGCAGAACGTGCCTGGGTTCGCGGTGATGACTACGTTCGGATACACCACCCCGCCACGTCCGGTGCTCGTTGGTACGGGCATTGCGTCCGTCGGTGGGGCAGTGTTCGGCGGCCACGCCATCAACCTTGCCGCGATCACGGCGGCAATCATGGCGAGCCCCGAAGCAGACCCGGACAAGTCGAAGCGGTGGATTGCCACGTTCAGCGCCGGCTGGCTCTACCTGGTGCTCGGGCTGGGCGCCGGCGTCGCGACTGCCCTCGTGGCGGCGTCGCCGACAATTCTCATCATTGCCGTAGCCGGGCTCGCTGTGGTGGGGGCGCTCATCACGTCGATCACGGGGGCCCTCGAGGATTCGCAGCATCGGGTCACGGCGATGGCGACGTTCCTGGTCACCGCATCCGGGTTCACGCTTGTCGGCATTGGTTCAGCGTTCTGGGGTTTGCTGGTCGGCGCCGTGTTTATGGTGTGGCTGGGCTGGAGGCGCCGGGCTACTCCAGACCGCGGCGCTTCAGCAGCGGCTCGATGACGGCATCCCGCCCGCGGAAATCGCGGAAGGCATCCAGAGCATCCATCTTGCCACCGACGCCCAACAGCTTCTCGCGGAACCGGTCACCGTTCGCCCGCGTAAGCCCACCATTCTCTTTGAACCAGTTGACGGTGTCGGCGTCCAACACTTCGCTCCAGATATAGGAGTAGTAGCCAGCGTCGTAACCGCCTGCGAACGTGTGCGCAAAGTACGTGCTCGAGTAGCGCGTCGGCACGGCTGGATTGTCGAGGCCGACCGCGGCGAGGGCCTGGGCTTCGAACGCCACGACATCCGTGAAGGAATCATCGGCGGTGATCGAGTGCCATGCTTGGTCGAGCAGGGCCGCAGCGAGGTACTCGCTCGTCTGGAAACCCTCGTTGAACTGCTCGGAGGCCTTCAGCTTGTCGACGAGCTCCTGCGGCATCGGTTCGCCGGTTTCGTGGTGAACGGCGTAGTTGGCAAGAATCTCCGGCCACAGCATCCACATCTCGTTCACCTGGCTCGGGAACTCGACGAAGTCACGGAACACGCTCGTGCCGGTGAATTTCGGATACGTCACCCGCGCGAACAGGCCATGGAGCGCGTGACCGAACTCGTGGAAGAGTGTGTTGACCTCATCAAACGTGAGGAGGGTCGCCTCACCGGCCGGTGGCTTGGGAACGTTGAGGTTGTTCACGACGACGACCGGCTGGTCGAGCAAAGAATTCTGACCGACCAACTCGTTCATCCACGCGCCCCCACGCTTGGAGTCGCGGGTGTACAGGTCAAAGACGTAGAGCCCGACGGGGGAACCGTCCTCGTTCTTCACCTCAAATACTCTCGCATCCGGGTGGTAGGCGACGAGATCAGGGCGCTCGGTGAACGTAATTCCGTACAGCTGGTTTGCGGCGAAGAACACACCATCGCGCAGCACGCGCTCGCTTTCGAAGTATGGCCGCATGGCCGCCGTGTCGACGTCGTACTTCTTCTGACGGACTTTCTCCGTGTAGAAATCCCAGTCCCACGCCTCGATGGGATGCCCGGCAATCTCTTCAAGGTCTTTCTGCTCTTCTCGCGCATTCCGCGCAGCGGGCGGGGCAAGTTTGCCGAGCATGGCGGCGACGGCCTCCGGCGTCTTGGCCGTCTCGTCCGCCGTCACAAAGCCAGCGTGCGTTGCAAAGCCCAGCAGCCGCGCGCGCTCGGCCCGCAGCTTCGTGATTTCCAAAACCAGAGTGGTGTTGTCGTGTTCGCCGCCTCGGCTTCCCCGTGCGCGCGAGGCCGCCATAATCCGCTTCCGCACGTCTCGGTTTGTCAGGCTGGACAGGAAAGGATGCCCGGTCGGCAGGACGAGGGTCACCAGGTACTTACCGTCCAGACCTCGTTCCTTGGCGGCCTCCGCTGCGGCTGAGATCTCGCCAGCGCTCAGGCCGTCGAGCTCTGCCGCGTCGTCGATGATGACAGCAAGGTCGTTCGTATCGGCGAGGAGGTTCTTCTCGAATCGGGTCGTGAGCGTCGAGAGCTTCTGGTTGTAGTCCTTCAGCTTCTCCTTTTGCTCATCGTCTAGGCCGGCGCCGGCAAGCGTCATCTCGGTGTAGTACCGCTCCACGAGGTAGCGCTGCTCGTCACTGAGTTGCAGAGAATCCAGCTGCTCGTGAATAGTTTTGATGCGCCAGTAGAGCGGAGAATCCAGCTTGATGGAGTCTTCATGGGCTGCCATCAACGGTGCGATCTTCTCTTCCAGATCGTTCGTGAAATCGTTCGAATCCGACGAGGACTTGTTGTAGAACACCCGCGCGACGCGTGTGAGAGTCTGCCCGCTCTGCTCCAGCGGCACCATCGTGTTCTCGAACGTCGGCATATCCCGGCGCCGGGTGATGTTCGCCACTTCCCTGCGCTGTTCGTCAAAACCGGCCTCGAAGGCCGGCAAATAGTGTTCATCCCTGATCTCCGCAAACGGCGGGAGCTCGTAGGGGAGAGTACTCGGTTCGAGAAACGGGTTATTCATGTTCCAACCTTATTAGGCTGTGGTTATGGCGGCACCCAACGGGCACTATCTGCATGGGCACCACGAAAGCGTCCTGCGCTCACACAGCTGGCGCACGGTCGAGAACTCCGCCGCCTACCTTTCCCCGCACCTGGTGCCGGGTGCAACGGTGCTGGATGTCGGCTGCGGACCTGGAACCATCACGATCGACATTGCGGCGAGGGTAAGTCCGGCCGTAGTGGTCGGAATCGACTCCTCGCCCGAGGTCATTGAGAAGGCCACTGAACTTGCCGCCGAGCGGGATATTGACAACGTGGAATTTGTCGTGGGCAACGCGTTCGAGCTCGCCTATGAGGACAAGACATTTGATGTTGTCCACGCTCACCAGGTATTGCAGCACGTCTCCAACCCGGTGCAGTTGCTGCGCGAGTTGCGACGAGTCCGCACGTCCGACGGTGTCGTTGCTGCGCGGGACGTGGACTACGGCGCGTGCTTCTGGTATCCCGAGTCGGCCGGTCTGGATCGATGGCTCGAACTTGTGCGGGCCATCTATCGAAGCAACGACAGCGAGGCGGACGCCGGACGTCGATTGAAGTCGTGGGCGATGGATGCCGGGTTTGCGGATGTCGTCTCCACGGTGTCCGCGTGGGGGTTCAACTCCGAAACTGATCGCGAGTGGTGGGGGAGCATGTGGGAGACCAGGATTTTGCAGTCGGCGCTCGCCGTCGATGCGATTGATTCTGGGCTCGCCACGCAGGACGAGCTGATCGACATCTCCAGGGCGTGGCGGGACTGGATCAATGAACCTGACGGCTGGTTCGCCATGCCGCACGGCGAGGTGATCTGTCGAAACTGACCGGTGGACCGCCTTCGCCATAGGCAACCTGCAAAGTAGCTGTTGCAAAGAATCGGTTGCAAAAGAGTAGTTGCAAAGAAGTCTTTGCAATGGTATCTTTGTACCTGTGAACGACACCGAAGCTCCAGAACCCGTGCGGCACGACCGCACGATCGATTTGGAGTCCCTCAAAGCACTCGCCCATCCGCTGCGGGTGAAGATCTTCGACGTGCTCTCTACCTATGGTGCGTTCACCGCCAGCGGTCTTGCTGAGCGGCTCGGCGAATCCAGCGGAGCCACCAGCTACCACTTGAGGCAGCTCGAAAAGCACGGATTCGTGCGAGAAGTAGAAGGCAAAGGCGTCGGCCGCGAACGCTGGTGGGAGCGCCAGCCAGGCGGAATTTCGCTGGGCGGCCCCGAAGTAAAACAAACCCAGGCCGGACGTGAGGCGAGCCAGCTCGTGACGCGCGAATTCTCCAGCAACCGCGAGCGGACGCTCACCGAATTTCTTGAACGCGGATTCGACGAACTGCCCACGCGTTGGCTCGAATCCAGCGTCGTTAGCCTCACGAACGTGTTCGCCACCGCAGAAGAACTAGGTGAGTTTTCAGAGAAATACATGGCAATGGTCGCGGAATTTGCTGACCGCCACCGCGACCAGCGCACACCAGGTTCGAGGCCAGTACAACTTCAGTTCCACGGATTCCCCGTCATCGACGGGGAGGAAGTGCCCACAAACGAAACGCAAGAAGAAGGAAACCCAGAATGACTATCACTTCACCTATCCCCACAATCCAGCGACACGAATCGTCGACGCGCACCCGCAACTACGCCCACCCCGTCGACGGCGTCGTGGAGCGAACCGCTGTGGCCATGCTTAAGTGGACTCGTGCCCGCGAAGCCCGCGCGGCCATCAACGGAAGCGAACACTCCCGCCAGCGTCAGCAATGGGGCGCACAAGCGGAGCGCGACCTCTACGCACTACGCCTGACTCAGCGCCTGGGACTCTAGCTAGTCGTCCTGCTCCGCAGCCGGATCGTCCGTCGTCACGACGGCATTTCCGTCCTCTGGGCTAACCCGGATGACGATCACGACGTCTGAGCCGTCCACCGGATCCAGCTCCAGGTAGGGGTTTCCCTCAAGCCACGTCAGTGTCCACCGGCGAATCGCCGAACCGTGCTCAGCGCCCTCGACAGCGGAACTCGCCTCCACCTCACGGATCGCGGCGACCACGGCATCCGGCAGCCGCGCTGGCGGCTGCTCTCCAAAGGCCCAGCGTGTGCCGAGCTGCATTACTCGGACACTTCGGCAAGCACGATCGACGTGACCGCAACCTCGTCGGCTTCGGTGAACGTGAGTTCAGAGATTCGCCCGACGGCACGGAGGTCCTCGCTCGCGTCGGCCAAAAGGGCGGGCCCGGCGATAGTCGCAGACACCACCTCAGTCTTTTGCGAGGCCTTCGCGTCGGTCTTTGCGCGCCGGATGCCGATGAGCGCCTCACCCACCAGGCCCAACAGCCCGGTCGGGGCCAGCTCAACCGGTGGAGTCGGCCACTGGGCGGTGTGAATGGACGAGTCGTGAGTCCATGACCACACCTCCTCGGTCGCGAACACAATGACGGGAGCGAGAAGGCGCAGCAGGATTTCTACGGCAATGCGCAACGCCGCTACCGCCGACGCCTGTCCGGCAGGCGTCGAACTTCCGTACGCGCGCTCCTTCACGAGTTCGAGATAGTCGTCGCAGAACATCCAAAGGAATTGTTCAGTTGCTTCCAGCGCTCGCGCGTGGTCGTATTCGTCGAATGCTTTCGTCGCGGTCGCGACCACAAGGCCGAGCTCAGCGAGCATGTCGAGGTCCAGAGGATTCGTGACGACGGCAGGGTCCACGGGGTTCGGTGCGTCAAAGGAATACACGAACTTCGCAACGTTCAGAATCTTGATCGCGAGGCGCCGACCGATTTTGATCTGTTTCGGGTTCTGCGGGTCGAACGCTGCGTCGGTGCCCAGACGGGAGGATGCGGCCCAGTAGCGCACAGCATCCGAACCGTGGTCTTCGAGCATCGCGGCCGGGGTGACCACGTTGCCCTTCGACTTCGACATCTTCTTGCGGTCCGGGTCGACGATGAAGCCACTAAGCCCCGCGTTCTTCCACGGCGCAACTCCGTGCTCCAACTCGGCCCTCAGCATGGTTGAGAACAGCCAGGTGCGGATGATGTCCTGTCCCTGGCTTCGCAGATCGTAGGGGAACACGAGATCGAACAGTTCGGGGTCGCGCTCCCAGCCGCCGGCGATCTGCGGGGTCAGTGATGAGGTAGCCCAGGTATCCATGATGTCGAGCTCGCCGATGAAGCCGCCCGGCTTTCCGCGCTGGCTCTCGTCGTAGCCGGGAGCGGCATCCGAGGACGGATCAACGGGAAGCGACTCCTCGGTGGCCGCGATGACGTCGCCAGGTTCGCCGTTCTCGTCGAGCGCGTACCACACCGGGATGGCGACGCCGAAGAAGCGCTGCCGGGAAATCAGCCAGTCGCCGGTGAGACCGCCCACCCAGTTCTCGTAGCGCACGCGCATGAAGTCGGGGACGAAGTTCACGTCGCGTCCGCGCTCGAGAAGCGTGTTGCGGAGCTTCTCGTCGCGCGCACCGTTCGTGATGTACCACTGCAGGGTGCTCACGATCTCCAGCGGTTTGTCGCCCTTTTCAAAGAACTTGACGGCGTGCGTGATGGGCCTGGGTTCGCCCTCCAAATCTCCGCTCTCGCGCAGCAACTCGACCATGCGCGACTTTGCACTGAACACGGTCTTGCCGGCGAGCTCGGCGAAGGCTGCCTGAGCCTCAGGGGTAACCAGCGCGTCAGGAGGGTCAGCAATAATACGACCGTCGCGGCCGATGATCGTGCGGTTCGGGAGGTCGAGTTCGCGCCACCACACCACGTCGGTGACGTCGCCGAACGTGCAGATCATGGCGATGCCGGAGCCCTTGTCCTGCTGGGCAAGACGGTGGGCGACGACGGGCACCTCGACGCCAAAAATCGGCGAGAAAACGGTGGTTCCGAACAATGGCTTGTAGCGTTCGTCATCCGGATGCGCAACGATCGCAACACACGCTGGCAGCAGCTCTGGCCTCGTGGTTTCGATGAACACGGGCGTGCCATCTGCCTTGTGGAAGGCGACGCGGTGGTACGCCGCCGGCACGTCCTTGTCCTCGAGCTCAGCTTGCGCCACGGCGGTGCGGAATGACACATCCCACAGGGTTGGCGCCTCAGAGCGGTAGGCCTCGCCGCGTGCGAGGTTGCGAAGGAAGGCGCGCTGCGCAGCAGTCTGTGCTTCCGGGCCGATGGTGCGGTAGGTCTGTGACCAGTCCACGGAGAGGCCGAGGGCGCGCCACAGGGCCTCAAACTGCTTCTCGTCCTCGACGGTGAGCGTCTCGCAGAGTTCGACAAAGTTTCGGCGGCTGATCGGCTGCTGGTCGGCTGCCTTGGAGCTCTTGTTGTCCCCGCCCTCGAATGGCGGCGTGAATCCGGGCTGGTAGGGGAGCGTCGGGTCGCAGCGAACGCCGTAGTAGTTCTGCACGCGGCGCTCGGTGGGGAGACCGTTGTCGTCCCAGCCCATCGGATAAAACAGGCTTTTTCCGCGCATCCGCTGGTAGCGGGCGGAGAGGTCCATGTGCGTGTAGCTGAACACGTGGCCGATGTGCAGCGAACCGGATGCTGTGGGAGGCGGCGAGTCGATCGAGTACACATTCTCGCGCGGCTCCGGATGAGCGAGTGCCGCTGCTCGGTCAAAGCGGTACGTGCCGTCGGCTTCCCATCGGTCACCCCACTTGCTTTCCAGTCCTTCGAGGACGGGCTTGTCAGGGAGGCTCTCGGCCATGGCGTACTCCGGTTTCGCTATATGCGGCACCGTGTCACGTTCTGAGGTGCCTGAGTGTAGGTTGTGCTCCCCATGGTACCGGAGCCCAAACACCACTCACCGTGTCGGCACGCTCAGCGTCGGCGGATGACCTTAACGGTCACCGTTATTGGTGACAGTGACCTTCTTCGTAAACTTCCCATCGGGGCCAATCACCGTCAGCGTGTAGGTCTGGCTTGCCGAGTTGCACGGATACTCATACGGACTGTAGCCCGTCGGGAAGTTGTCGGTGCTGTTGCCGTTTGCGGGGAGATCCCAGCCCATCCCGCCGTTGATAGCGTCATCCGTGGCGACCCCGAATCCAACCTGCGTCACGTTGGTCGTTTTCCAGGTGAATTTGACGTAGATGGGAAACGGGCCTCCGGGTGCATTGTCGTTGCAGAGAACCGTCTTTGGGTTGACCGTGAACTGGTCGATCGCCGTCGTGGTGCTCGGCGGTGCGGGTGGCGTACTGGGGCTGGCGCTGGGGCTCGCACTCGGGCTGGCGCTGGGCGTCTCGCTCGGACTCGCACTCGGCGTCTCGCTTGCCGTCAGGCTGGGGCTCGCCGAACTGCTGGGTCCGCCATCAGGATTCGCAGAGGGTGTGCCCCATCCCCGAGAAAAGAGAAGGGTGAGGAGCACAACAACGGCGATGAGAAGAATCCCGCCCACAATGGACAGGATGATGAGCAGCCGCTTGGATTTCTTCTTGGCGTCATCACCTTCCCCTGCTGGCACGGACTGCTGGAATCGTTCAGTAGGAGTGTCGTCGCTCATGGGGTCCCCGATATGTCAGTGAATGCTGGCATGTGCCCTGCTCGAGGGACATCTTAGGGGCGCGGGAGGCTGCCGCACCAGAGCCAACCTCCCGCGCCGGACCAAGCGGGCTATGTCGGCATTAGGCCGTCGAAGCCACGTCGTCGCGCACTCGCATGCGCCCGGCGACGAGCGAAGCGACGAGAGTGACCACGGAAAGGAGTGCGAGAACGATCCCTGGGTGCCACCACGCCGAGTCTGTCGCTCCAGCGAGACCCTGAGTGGCGAGGGGGATTAACCCGGAAATCACGGCGGCCACACTGTAGGCAATCGATAGGGCGCTGTAGCGAACCGGCCCCGAAAACAGATCGGACATGAGCCCGCCGAGACCAGCCCAACTCAGGGTGGGGAGGATGCCGCCGATGATCATGGTTCCGACGAGGATCGGGAACGTGGCGAACTGCAGCATCCAGTACATGGGGAACGTGATGAGCAGCGTGCCCAAAGCGCCCATCGCGACTACGCGCGCTGAGCCGATCCGGTTGGCCAGTATGCCGAAAAGCGGAATAGTGACGAGCTGCAGGAGGCTGCCGATGAGCGTCGCCTGGAACAGTTCCTGATAGGAGAATCCCAGCGTGGTCACGCCGTACGCGAGCGTGTACGTGTTCATGAGCGAGTAGGAGCCGATGCCGAGCAGGGCAGCGCCGATCGCGACGATCACCGAAACGGGGTGGTCGCGGAATACCTGGAGTACGGGGATGCGTGCTCGCCGGCCGGTGTCCAGCAGCTTGCGGAATACCGGAGTCTCATCGATCGCGAGGCGGAGATACAGGGAGACGCCCAGCAGCGGGAAGGCGAGCAGGAATGGCAGACGCCAGCCCCAGGCGAGCATGTCCTCGCCGCTGAGCGTGAGGGTGAGAAGCAGGAACAGTGCGCCGGTAAGTATGGTTCCCACCGGGGAGCCGAGCTGGGGGAGCGCGGCGTAGAAGCCGCGCTTGTGATAGCTCGCGTGCTCGGTGGCGAGAAGGATGGAGCCTCCCCATTCACCGCCGAGGGAGAGACCCTGGATGATTCGCAGCACCGCGAGCAGGATGGGTGCGAGGATGCCCAATTGCGTGAAGTCGGGGAGCAGCCCGATGGCGCCAGTGGCTACGCCCATGATGCCGATGGTCCACAGCAGGGTGCGCTTGCGTCCGATGCGGTCGCCGAGGTGCCCGAAGAGGATGGCCCCGAGCGGTCGGACGAGATACGACATCGCCAGGAGGAGGAACGACAGGATGGTGCCGGCTGCGAGATCCTGCTCGGGGAAGAAGAGAGGGGCGCTGAAGATCGCGCTGAAATACGCGAACACGTAGAAGTCGTACGACTCGAGGGACGTGCCGACGAAGGAAGCCAGGACGACCTTCTTCGCGACCTTGGGGTTGGATGGTGGTACGACGATCGGGTCGAGGTCTGTCGCGGACACGCGGCACCTTCCTGATGGGAGTGAATTGATTATTAGACTGAGTGCAGAAATAAATCCTAGTGGGAGAATTGTATGAAGCGCGAACGCGGGTTAGTGGGGCGCCCGAGGGCGTCATCCCGCGACACGATCGAGGATGCCGCAGCCGAGTTGTTTCTCGAACAGAGCTATCTGGGAACAACCATCGATGAGATTTCTCAGCGGGCCGGTGTGAGTCGTGCGACCTTCTTCAACTACTTCGGGTCAAAGAGCGATTTGTTGTGGATCGACGCGGATCAGGCAATCGAGCAGCTCTCCCAGAGCCTGGGCGCCGGGGCAACGGTCGTCGACGCGATTCTGGTCGTGGCGTCGACGGTGGACCCTCAGCGGGTCCCGCTCGCGGTGACGCAGGCGAACGTCATGGGCACGCACGATGAGCTGGTTGCCTCTGGGTTAGCGCGCGTTGCGCGGCTCACCGCACTGATTCGCGACGGGCTCGCCAGGGAATCCGGCGATCCGCGCCATGGCCTGGCACTCAACGTGCGGGCCAACGCGCTCGCCGGAGCGGTCATTGCCGCCTGGGGCTCGTGGATCAGCGATGGCGTCCACCGTGGGCCGCTTGCGGACTACATCCATAACGCACTTGCGCTAGTTCAATTAGAATAATATGCTTGACCCGTGCTCATCCGTATTGACCCGGCATCCGGCGTACCGTTGTTCGATCAGCTCGCCGGAAGCATTCGCGCGTCAGCGATAGCCGGAACCCTCACCATCGGGGAACGACTGCCGTCTGCGCGTGAACTTGCGGCTTCGCTGGACATCAACGTGCACACCGTGCTTCGCGCGTATCAGCTCCTGCGTGACGAGGGGCTCATCGAACTTCGCCCGGGCAGGGGGGCCATCGTTACCGGCCGGATTGCCGGCGACTATGACGCGCTCAATTCGGCAGTGGAAGCAGTCATCAGCGAGGCACGAAAATTGGACATCGCGCCGCCAGCTCTCGCGGCGCTCATCAGGGAGACGTATCAATGAACGCCAGCACGAACCGCGAGGAAACTCAGATCAAGTCCACGAGGACACGCGTCGTCCTCATTGGCGGTGTGGTTCCGATCGCCATGGCCCTGGTCGCGACGATCCTCATGCTCACCTGGCTGCCGGAGTTGCCTGACCCGATCGCCGTTCATTGGAACGGTTCGGGAGTTGACGGATTCGGTACAGCCATTCCGTTCGTCTATATGCCAGCGGTCATCACCATGGTGTTTAGCGGATTCGCTGTTGCCTGGTCCTGGCGGCCAAACCCGTCCGGTCTGCTCAACTGGAATCAGAAAGTGATACTCACCACAAGCGTCTGGCTGGCTGTGCTCCTGAGCATTGGCTTCGGTGCGAGCATTGCCCTCCAGCGCGGCCTCGTCGATGCGCAGGACGCTCCGAATGTGGGTCCGGCACTCGCGATTGCCGCAGGGATCGGTGTGGTGGCTGCGGCCGCAGCGTGGTTCCTGCTTCCCGCTGGCGAGTCCGTCAACGTGTCTGGCGTTGACCCAAAGCCCGTGGACGTCCAGGGCGACGAACGCGTGTCCTGGTCGCACACCACCGCGCTCAGCACTGCGCCTCTCATTGTCATTAGCATCGTGATCCTCCTTGCGCTCGCGGCGACGGTCACGAGCCTGGTCGTGGTCCCGGCCGCGGTTCTGGCCGGAGTTATCATCATTCTGGTTGTGCTTCTGCTCGCTCTCACGAGCTTTTGGTGGAGAGTCACGACAGATAGTCGGGGGTTCCTGGTCAGGGGCGTGTTCGGTGTGCCCCGCAAACGCATCCCGCTATCTGACATCCGGAAGGTCACCGTTGTCGACATCAACCCGGGCCGTGATTTCGGTGGTTGGGGCTGGCGCTGGGCTCCAGAGGGCCGCACCGGCATCATCGTGAAATCGGGTCCGGGGATTGAAGTGACCCGCGAGAATGGAAAGCGCTTCGTCGTGACCGTGGATGATGCGGCCACGGGCGCCGGAGTTCTTGCGGCCCTCGTCGCCAGGAAGTCGCGCGCCTAGGGTCGCTGGCGCTGTATCCTTGTCGCAGAGGCATTGATCCGGACATCACCGGGGAGCTTTCGGAAGAACATCGGGGAAACCCGACCACTAGAACCGAACGGATGGGTCCGTCAAATCCTGAACTGAGTGGTCGTTCCGTGGGGGCGGCAAGCGAGGTGGTACCGCGGCAACCGTCGTCCTCGTGTTGACACAGCGCACAGACGCCCAGCACGAGGAAAAGACACGCAGATGACCTACCCGCTGACTTCGGATGGCGACAACGCCGACAACCCAACTCCGCAGCCGTTGAGCCCGAGCCCGCGCTTTCCAGAGCTCGAGGAGAGCATTCTGGAGTTTTGGGCGAAGGACGACACGTTCCGCGCATCGGTCGCGCAGCGCGAAGGCGCCCAGGAGTGGGTGTTTTACGATGGCCCTCCCTTTGCCAATGGACTCCCGCACTACGGTCACCTCCTCACCGGATACGCGAAAGACCTGTTCCCGCGATTCCAGACCATGCGCGGCAAGCAAGTTCATAGGCGGTTCGGTTGGGACACGCACGGACTCCCCGCTGAGTTGGAGGCCGAGCGGCAGCTTGGCATCACCGACAAGAGTCAGATCGAAGAGATGGGGATCGCGGCTTTCAACCAGGCCGCGCGCGACTCCGTCCTGAAGTACACGAAGGAGTGGGAAGAGTACGTCACGAGGATGGCCCGCTGGGTGGACTTCGAGAACGACTACAAAACCCTCGACGTGACGTTCATGGAGTCCGTAATCTGGGGATTCAAACAGCTCTACGACAAAGACCTGGCCTATGAGGGGTATCGGGTCCTTCCGTACTGCTGGCGTGACCAGACCCCGCTCTCCAATCACGAGCTGCGGATGGATGACGACGTCTACAAGATGCGTCAGGACCAGACCGTTACCGTGACGTTCCCGCTCATCGGCGAGAAGGCGGACGCGCTGGGGCTGGCCGGCGTGAACGCGCTCGCCTGGACGACAACGCCGTGGACGCTCCCGACGAACCTCGCGCTCGCGGTGGGTCCGGACATTGACTACGCCGTCGTGCCGTCGAGCGATGGAACGAGACGATTCCTCCTCGCAGCAGACACCCTCGCGGGCTACGCGAAAGACTTCGGCTACGCCTCGGCGGACGAGGCGAGTGCGGCCGTGGAGCGCACGGTGAAGGGCCGCGAGCTCGCCGGCATCCGGTATGAGCGCTTGTGGGATTACTACGCGGATGCCGAACAGTACGGGACGCAGAACGCGTGGCAGCTTCTCGTGGCCGACTACGTCGAGACCGGCGAAGGCACCGGCATTGTGCACCAGGCGCCCGCCTACGGCGAGGATGACCAGGTGGTGTGCGCAGGGGCCGGGATCCCGGTCATCCTCTCCGTGGATGAGGGCGGACGTTTCCTCCCGGAAGTCGAGGGCGTTGCCGGTCTCCAGGTCTTCGATGCGAACAAGTTGCTCACGCAGCAGTTGCGCGACCTGGGCCGCCTGGTCAAGGTGGCGAGCTACGAGCACAGCTACCCGCACTGTTGGCGCTGCCGCAATCCGCTCATCTACAAGGCAGTGTCGAGCTGGTTCGTGAAGGTGCCCCAGTTCCGCGACCGCATGGTCGAGCTGAACCAGGAGATCAACTGGGTTCCCGACAATGTGAAGGACGGGCAGTTCGGAAAGTGGCTCGCGAATGCGCGGGATTGGTCGATCTCCCGGAACCGGTACTGGGGTTCCCCGATCCCGATCTGGAAGAGCGACAATCCTGAATACCCGCGAGTGGACGCCTACGGTTCGCTCGCCGAACTGGAACGCGACTTTGGGCGGCTCCCGGTAAACGAAAAGGGCGAGACGGATCTGCACCGCCCGTTCATCGATGAACTGACCCGACCGAACCCCGACGACCCAACGGGCAAGTCGACGATGCGCCGCATTGAGGATGTGCTCGACGTATGGTTTGACTCCGGGTCGATGCCGTTCGCCCAGGTGCACTATCCGTTCGAGAACGAGGACTGGTTCGCCAGCCACAACCCGGCCGACTTCATCGTCGAGTACATCGGTCAGACCCGCGGCTGGTTCTACCTGCTGCACGTGCTCTCCACGGCGATCTTCGATCGCCCGGCGTTTAAAAATGTGCTCAGCCACGGCATCGTGCTCGGCAGCGACGGCCAGAAGATGTCCAAAAGCCTGCGCAATTATCCGGACGTCTCCGAGGTCTTCGACCGCGACGGCGCGGATGCCATGCGCTGGTTCCTCATGTCGTCGTCCGTGATCCGCGGCGGCAACATCATCGTGACGGAGGAGGGCATCAGGGGTGGCGTGCGTGAGTTCCTCCTGCCGCTGTGGAACAGCTACTACTTCTTCGCCCTCTACGCGAACGCGTCCGGATATGAGGGGCCGGATGCCGACAGTGTTGACAGCACAGCAACTCAGAAGCCCGCGAGCTCCAACGCGCTCGACCGCTACCTGCTCGCGAAGTTGCGGACGCTCATCGAGGAGGTGACGGCCGACCTCGAGGCGCTCGATTCACCGCTCGCGGCGGCGAAGCTTCGCGACTTCGCGGACGTACTCACGAATTGGTATGTGCGGAGGAGCAGGGACCGGTTCTGGGCCGGAGATGACAAGGAGGCGTTCGACACGCTGTTCACGGTGCTGGAAACCGTGTCCCGCATTGCTGCGCCGCTCATCCCGCTCATCGCAGAAACGGTGTGGAAGGGGCTCACCGGCGGACGAAGCGTCCACCTGGAGGATTGGCCGGACGCGGAGCGTTTTCCGGCCGACGAGGCTCTCGTGCGCACGATGGACCGCGTGCGGGAGATCGCCTCTGCAGGTCTGGCACTTCGAAAGTCCACGGGCCATCGCGTACGACTTCCCCTCGCCAAGCTGACGGTGGTCGGCGACAACTCTGGCTTGGCGGAGTTCGCCGCCATTCTTCAGGATGAACTCAACGTGAAAACCGTCGAGTTCGCCCCGCTTGCCGAAGACAGCCTTGGAGAGTTCGGGATCACCCGCAGACTTTCGGTGAATGCCCGGGCGCTCGGCCCACGCGTCGGCAAGGATGTTCAGCGCATCATCCAGGCGTCAAAGTCGGGCGACTGGTCCATTCACGAGGGCACGGTCACGGCGGGCGGTACTGAACTACTGGACGGCGAGTTTGACCTGGAACTGGAGTCCGCAGATCCGGCGAACGCCCTCGCGTTTTTGCCCTCAGACGGTTTCGTCATTCTGGATACGGTCATGACTCCCGAGTTGGAGGCCGAGGGGCTTGCTCGGGACATCATCCGCGCCGTTCAGGACACGCGGCGTGCGGCGGCGCTCGATGTGAGCGACCGAATCGACCTTCGCCTGTACTTTGCCGAGCCGCACGAGGCGCAGAGCATTGCGAAGTTTGAGCGGGTGATCGCCGAGGAAACTCTTGCCACGACCATGGAGGTGCGTGCGGCGGAGTCCTTCGAGGGATCCTTCGCGACACTGGAAGAACTCGCAGCAGTGCACGGCCCCGGTGACGCGTTCCGCGCTACCGTCGTTGCGGGTCAATACGCGAATCTCGGCGCTGTGCTTGTTGAGCTCAGCCGCCACGGTAGGGGGATCGATGTCTAAGAAGCGCGAGGAGGATGACCCGGAGATTGGGAACAACGCCCTCTTCCAGGTGCAGGCCGATCGGGTCTACGCCGAATTGCTGTCCCGCGTGGGGGAGTCGAACCCACAGCCGAGGCTTGGTCCAACCCGCAGAGTCGCCGAGCTTCTTGGCGACCCCCAGCACTCGTACTCGATAATCCACATCACCGGGACGAACGGCAAGACCAGCACGGCGCGGATCTCCGAGAGCATTCTTCGTGCTCACGGCCTCCGCACGGGGCTTATGACGAGCCCGCACCTTGTGCGAATGAACGAGCGCATTGTGATCGACGGTGAGCCAATCGGCAACGAAGCTCTCGTCGCGAACTGGGACGACATCCAGCCCTACCTGCGGATGGTCGACGCTGAACTTGAGGAGGCGGGCGAACTGCCTGTGACGTTCTTCGAAGCGCTGACCATTCTGGCTTTTGCGTGTTTCGCGGATGCCCCAGTGGACGTCGTGGTGCTTGAAGTGGGCATGGGAGGGGAGTGGGACTCGACGAATGTTGCCGATGGCAAGGTTGCCGTCTTCACCCCGATCGCCCTCGACCACATGCACCGCCTCGGCAACACGATTGCCGAAATTGCCGCGACCAAGGCGGGCATCATCAAGCCGGCGGCGAGCGTAGTTTCCGCCAGGCAGACGCCGGAAGCGATGGCCGCAATCGAGCGGGCGGCGACCCTCACCGAGTCAACGCTCGCCGTAGAGGGTGAAGCATTCGCCCTCGAGTCCACGACCGTCGCGGTGGGTGGTCAGGTCATTTCCGTGCGGGGAATCGCCGGGCATTACCCGGACGTGTTCCTCCCTCTCTTCGGCGACCACCAGGCCGTCAACGCGACCGTCGCCATCGCCGCCGTCGAATCGTTTCTCGGCGGAGGAACGCAGCCGCTCGACCCCGACGTTCTCGCCGAGGGTCTCGCCACCGCGACCTCACCGGGGCGGCTGCAGACGCTCGGCGTTGACCCGGTCGTGATCATCGATGCTGCACACAACCCGCACGGAGCTCATGCCCTTGCCGCCGCGCTGCGCAGCTATTTCCACTTCGGGGAACTTGCCCTCGTCATGGGAATTTTGGAGGACAAGGATGCGCACGGCATCGTGGATGAACTGGCACCGCTTGCTGCCCGCATCCACGTGACGCAATCCAACTCTGATCGCGCCATTCCGGCCGAGCGCCTTGCCGAGAGCGTGGAGGAGTGGGCGTATGACTCCCTCAGGCTTGAGTTCGACACCCTGGACGCTGCACTCAGCGAGGCCAGGGAATGGGCTGCTGCCGCTGACGGGCGCGCCGTTCTTGTTACCGGGTCCATCACGCTCGTCGGCGAAGCGATCGCTCTGGCTACTGCACAGGGGTGGGCGCGATGACAGACGTCCACGATTCCCCCGAGCCAAGTTCCCCCGAGCCGAGTTCCCCGCGAAAGCCGCGCCGGATCAGAAGCGCCACGGAATCGTTGCTGTCCATCGTGCTCGGGCTTGAGGCCGTGCTCATGTTCTTTGTGACTGTGACGGCCTTTGGTCTCCGCGTCGTTCCTGGCGCTGTTGCCCTCGGTGGCGGTGCCGCTCTGCTCGTTGTGTTTTTGATCGGCGCCTGGCTCGTTCGCTATCCGGCAGGAATCTGGTTCGGATGGTTCTTGCAGCTCCTGCTCATTGCTGCCGGTATCGTCATGACCCTGATGTACTTCATCGGAGCCGGTTTTGCCGCGCTCTGGGTTTTCTGCTTCGTGACCGGCCGGCGGCTGGACGCACGAAAATCGTGACCACTGACCCCTAATCGAAGGAGACACCGTGAATGACCCCGTTGAAGAGACCCTCGTCCTCGTGAAGCCGGACGGTGTGGCCAGGAGCCTCACTGGAGAAATCCTGCGACGCATCGAGGCAAAGGGCTACCAGCTCGTCGATATCCGACTTATTCAGGCGGATAGAGACTTGTTGGCCAAGCACTACGAGGAGCACTACGGTAAGCCGTTCTATGAGCCCCTCATGGAGTTCATGGAGAGCGGCCCTGTCGTCGCGATGCGTGTCGCAGGGGAACGGGTAATTGAAGGGTTCCGCATGCTCGCGGGAACCACGGATCCCACCACGGCAGCTCCGGGTACGATCCGCGGCGACCTTGGGCGGGATTGGGGTCTTGCCGTGCAGCAGAACCTCGTCCACGGTTCGGATTCGTCGGAGAGCGCGGCACGCGAACTCGCGCTGTGGTTCTCCTAGAAGAGCGAACGGATCACGTCGAGCTGAACCTGGGCTATCGCGGCAACCACGAGGTAACTGGCCAGGGTGAGAAGAGGTACCCAAGCAAACGCGGCGGTGAAGAATCGAGTGGCGCGACCGGCGGGCAGGTTTCCCACGGAGAGGTTGTAGAGGGTCACAGCCCAAAACAGCGGAATGGTGACGCTCCAGACCACCATGCACCACGGGCACAGGGTGTACAGGCTGAAGATGCTCTGATAAATCAGCCAGCACACGAAGGCGAGAGCGCCAGCCACTCCGAGGTTGAAGAGGATCCAGAACCAGCGGGAGAAGCGGGCACCCGCGAGGATGCCCACTCCCACGGCAATTGGTGCGACAAAACCGGCAAGTCCGAGGAGCGGGTTCGGGAAGCCAAACACAGCGCCCTGCCAGGAGTCGAGATTTTTCCCGCACTGCACGAGAACGCTGAAGTCGCAGCCAAGGGCAGTGTCGGGGTTCAGCAAAGTTTGGAACTTTGCCACCGTCAATTCCCAGGACGCGTAGACCCCGATCGCGCCAGCAACAATGAGGAAGATCGCGAAGAGGAGCGGGCGGCGATCGTGCTGTGTCTGACTCACGCTCGCGATTATTGCACGCGTCGGACTCATGATTCTGGGAAGGCGTGCGATAATAGCCACAGTCACCCGAGCCGCGCTTGGGTAACCAGAAAAAGCTTCCCGGTCTCTGAACTGGGCAACCGCGAAATGCGAGGCGTTTCGTGCGAGAAAGCGTGTGAACGCAAAGGATTAGTGAGCCCGACCCAGCGTCGGTGAATTCACGAGAGCATTGCCTGAGGGGTGGCGCGGCCTCCCGCACCGGGCACTAGGAGTGCACCAGCAATGGTGGAGACAAACGAAAACACGAAGAAGTCCCGAATTTTTGGCGGACGCCGGGCGAAAAATCTGCCGGAGTCTGTTGTGCCGACCGAGGAAGCGCCCGTCGAGAAGGCTCAGGCCAAACGGTCGCCACGCGCCAAAGACGAGGCATCGGCCCCCGAGAAAGTAAGGTCTTCCCCGGCGAAGAAGGCGGCCCCTCCGAAGTCTGCGGCCGCTGCCGCGGCGGCAAAGCGGCCGACTCGCGAAGGTGCTCCTGAATTGGACCCGATCACGGAGTCCGCAGAGTCAGCCCAACCGGCGAAGCGTCGCACGGCAGTTCAGGCGCCGGTATCGCCCCTTGCTCCACTCTTTCAGGCACCGGACCTTCCGCCGATGCCTGCGCAGCAGAACCAGCGCGCAGCGGACGGACAGGAAGGCTCTACGGTTCGTCGCCGTACTCGCCGCCGTTCCGGCGAGGAGGGCGCAGACGATTCAACGCAACCGAACACGGTTGTCAAAGTACGCCAACCTCGTCAGCAGCCAGCACAGAGCAATGAGCCACAGCGCGTCAAGGGCTCCACTCGGCTGGAAGCGAAGAAGCAGCGCCGCCGCGATGGCAGGGACGCTGGCCGTCGCCGCCCGGTCATCACCGAGGCAGAATTTCTGGCCAGGCGCGAGAGCGTTGACCGGGCCATGATCGTGCGCGCGAAGGATGACCGCATCCAGATTGCCGTGCTCGAGGATGCCGTGCTCGTCGAACACTACGTCGCCAAGGCGCAGGATGCCTCGCTAATCGGCAACGTCTATCTCGGACGGGTTCAAAACGTCCTGCCCAGCATGGAGGCGGCGTTCGTCGACATCGGACGTGGCCGCAACGCCGTGCTGTACTCGGGTGAAGTGGACTGGGATGCCGCCGCTGAGAACTCGGGGGACGGCAAGCAGCAGGCTCGCCGCATCGAGCTCGCGCTGAAGCCAGGTGACAAGGTCCTCGTGCAGGTGACGAAGGATCCGGTCGGACACAAGGGTGCTCGTCTGACGAGCCAGGTTTCGCTCCCAGGGCGTTTCCTCGTGTACGTTCCGAACGGATCCATGAACGGGATTTCCCGCAAGCTGCCGGACACCGAACGTGCGCGGCTTAAGAAGATTCTGAAGGAAGTACTTCCGGAGAACGTCGGCGTGATCGTGCGCACGGCCGCGGAGGGCGCCACGGAGGAACAGCTCACCCTCGACGTCAATCGACTGACCCAACAGTGGACTCAGATCAGTACGGCCATCGAGTCGACGCAGGCTCCGGCCCTTCTGCACAGCGAACCTGATCTGCTGGTGAAAATCATCCGGGACGTGTTCAACGAGGACTTCCAGAAGCTCATCGTCTCCGGCGACGAGGCGATCGCGACGATCGGTGCCTATCTAGGTGCTGTCGCACCGGATCTCGCAGACCGGGTGATCCGCTACGAGGGCGCCAACGACCCGTTCGATGAGTTCCGGGTCACCGAGCAGATTGAAAAGGCTTTGGACCGCAAGGTGTGGCTGCCGTCGGGCGGTTCACTGGTGATCGACCGCACAGAGGCCATGACCGTGGTGGACGTGAACACCGGCAAGTTCGTCGGTTCAGGCGGCAACCTCGAAGAAACCGTCACCAAGAACAACCTGGAGGCGGCGGAGGAAATTGTTCGCCAGTTGCGGCTGCGCGACATTGGCGGCATCATCGTCGTCGACTTCATCGACATGGTTCTGGAGTCCAACCGGGATCTCGTGTTGCGCAGACTCGTGGAGTGTTTGAGTCGGGACCGCACGAAGCACCAGGTGGCGGAGGTCACGTCTCTCGGCCTCATCCAGATGACCAGGAAGAAGCTCGGTCTCGGACTGCTGGAGTCGTTCAGCGAGCCATGCGACGCGTGCGCTGGCCGGGGAATCATCGTGCACCACGATCCGGTCACGAAACACCGTCAGTCTCCTCAGCCGGAGCCGAAGCGCGCCTCACGCAAGGGCAACCTGCAGCAGTCGCAGAAGAACGGCAATGGTAATGGTGGTGGTACCCACGCGATCACCGACGACGTGAAGAACGCGCTCGCGAAAATCGCGGCCAGCACGATTGCTCCTGTTGTGGAGCTCGCCGATCAGGCGTCGCTCCCGGCCGTGGACGTGCCCTCAGACGCACCAAGCGCATCGAAGCCCGATGCCGAGTCGGCGACCGTCGAGGGGGCCGCAGAGGGGTCCGCAGAGGACGCCGCTGTCGCGATCCTGGACATTCCCATCACAAAGTCGCGAAAGGGTTCGAGGAGAATCAGCGCGAAGGATGCTGAGCAGCTTCTGGACTCTGTGCTGGACGCCTTGCCCGGATCCGCGAATCCTGAGCCGGCGCGCGGTGCGGCAGTGAGTGCTCAGGCGCCCTCAGCGCAGGTGGAGCGCACCGAGCAGGCGGAGCAGGCCAAACAACCTGAACACGTCGAACCGGTGGTGGCTCCGGCCGCGAGGGCTCGCACCTCGCGCAGGGCGTCTTCCGCGGCGATTACGACGACTCCGAGCGAGTAGCCGGGCGGCGTTCGCGCTGGCTCACCCGCAGTCCGCTGGCCTGCAGGCGCTTGACGAGATCTCGATTGCTGACCGGCTCTGCGCCGGCAGCGACGAGTTCCTCGAAACGGCTCTCCGGGGCGTCGTAATGGTCAAGGTCAAAGGAGCGAGGCGGGAGTCCAACCTCCGCGGCAAAAGCGTGGAGCTCGTCCAAGGATTCGTCGCTCACCACATGCGACCAGAGTGTTCCGTGTGCCGGCCACCTGGGCTGGTCGACTAACACGGTCATAGGTGAGAGTCTAGGAGAATGAATCAGTTTCGACGTTTCGCGAGCTTGTTCGGTCGACGTGGAGTTCTCGCGGCGGCCGTTGGTGCGCTCATCGTTTTGGGTACTCAGGTGGTGCAACAACTGTTGTCAACCGCGTTGTACGCAGGCATGGCATTGACCCAGGGAAACGATCAGACTTACCTCACGCAATTGTTCCCGGCGTACCTGTGGGCGCTCGTGCTCGGAATTCTTCCCTTTGCGATTGGGGTGTTCCTGTGCCTGTGGCTGCTTGCTCCGATCGCTGCCGAATTGCACATCGCCCACGTCATTACCCGGTCATTGCTGGCTGTTGCTGCCGGTGCCCTCGTGGTGTTCCTGATCCAACTGCTCGAGTCGCTGTTTCGGAACTATGACAAGTCGGCGGGACTCACCTTCGGGTGGGCGCAGGGATTCTTTACGACAGTCACTTCGAACGCAGACTGGGCATTCTCCAACGCATTGTTCACGGCACTGTCCACAGCAATCAGCCTCATTCCGCTCACCATTCTGGCCGGAGTGCTGCTCTGGGTGTGGCTGCGCGCCCATCCGGCAAAACACGAGGTAGTCGGCTTCATCGACAAGGTTTGACCGGCCTCGAAAATATCCGGTAGTATTGACCTTCGGCGTGTGCTGGGCTGAGCCCGCTATTTACGCCAACGTCTTCAATCAGGACAGTCTTTCAACAGTGAGGGTTCCACGTGGTTTACGCAGTTGTGCGCGCCGGCGGTCGGCAGGAAAAGGTCGAGGTCGGCTCGATCGTCGTTCTCGACCGTATTAAGGCGGATAAGGACGGCAACGTCGAACTCGCTCCAGTGCTCTATGTGGACGGTGACAAGATCACCCACGACGCGAAGGCGCTGTCCAAGATCACCGTGACGGCCGAGGTCGTCACCGATCTTCGCGGCCCGAAGATCAACATCCAGAACTACAAGAACAAGACCGGGTACAAGCGTCGCATGGGGCACCGCTCCGAGCTCACCCGCATCAAGATCACCAGCATCAAGTAAAGGGGCTCGCACTCATGGCACATAAAAAGGGAGCAAGCTCCACTCGCAACGGTCGCGACTCGAACGCGCAGCGCCTTGGCGTGAAGCGTTTCGGTGGCCAGGTCGTCAGCGCGGGCGAGATCATCGTCCGCCAGCGCGGCACCCACTTCCACCCCGGCGTGAACGTCGGACGCGGAGGGGACGACACCCTGTTCGCGCTCGAGGCGGGCTCGGTCGAATTCGGCGCGAAGGGTGGCCGCAAGGTCGTCAACATCGTCGCTGCCGAATAACACATTTCAACTTCACCGTGGGCGAGCTTCGGCTCGCCTATGGCGTTTAAGGGCAAGGAGAACTCATGGCGACGTTCGTCGATGAGGTGACCCTGCACCTTCGCGCGGGCAACGGTGGCGACGGTTGCGTGTCGGTGCGGCGGGAGAAGTTCAAGCCACTCGCCGGGCCGGACGGTGGCAACGGCGGGAACGCCGGCGACATCGTCCTCGTGAGTGACCCCCAGGTGACGACTCTTCTCGGATACCATCGTGCGCCGCACCGCAGGTCCGAAAATGGCGGCCCTGGCATGGGAGATAACCGCAGCGGTTTCAGCACGCCAGAGCTCGTTCTCCCGGTGCCCGTTGGTACCGTGGTCAAGGATGTGGATGGCACGACGCTCTCCGACCTGTCCGAACCGGGAATGCGGATTGTTGTCGCCGCCGGTGGCCAGGGCGGCCTCGGCAACGCCGCACTGGCGAGCACGAAGCGAAAAGCGCCAGGATTCGCCCTGCTCGGTACACCGGGGTGGGAGGGCGATGTCGTCCTTGAGCTCAAGGTCGTCGCAGACATTGCGCTCGTCGGGTTCCCTTCCGCGGGCAAGTCGAGTCTCGTCGCCGCGATGTCCGCGGCAAAACCCAAGATCGCGGAGTACCCGTTCACAACGCTGCATCCGAACCTCGGCGTCGTTCAGGCTGGCGAAGTCAGGTACACCATCGCCGATGTTCCAGGGCTCATCGAGGGCGCGAGCGAGGGCAAGGGGCTCGGGCTCGAATTCCTACGCCACGTGGAGCGGTGCTCGGCGCTCGTGCACGTGCTGGACTGCGCAACCCTCGAGCCTGGCCGGGATCCGATCAGTGACCTTGACGTCATCCTCAAGGAACTCGCGGCGTATCCGGTCCCCGAAGGCCAGCTGCCGCTCCTGGAGCGCCCCCAAATCGTCGCCCTGAACAAGATCGATGTGCCAGAAGGCCGGGACCTTGCCGACATGGTGCGCCCGGAACTCGAGGCGCGCGGCCTAAAGGTGTTCGAGATTTCCACGGTGAGCAGGGAAGGCCTGAAACAGTTGTCCTACGCCCTCGCCGCACTTGTTGAGTCAGCGCGAGCATCCATGGAGCTCGCAGGTCCCCGCATTGTTCTTCGACCGAAAGCCGTGGACGACGGTGGGTTCCGGATTCGGGTTGACGGCGGTTCCGGTGGCAACACCTATCGAGTTCTCGGCGTCAAACCTGACCGTTGGGTTGCGCAGACCGATTTCACGAACGACGAAGCGGTGGGCTTCCTGGCAGATCGACTCGCCAGGCTCGGTGTCGAGGACGAATTGTTCAAAGCTGGGGCCGTCGCCGGGTCTACAGTGGTCATTGGCGCGGGCCACGGTGTCGTCTTCGACTGGGAGCCGACACTCACGTCAACAGCCGAGCTGATCACGAGTCCGCGCGGTGCGGATGCCCGCCTGGACGCATCGGAGCGTCCAACCCGCAACAAGCGTCGCGATGATTACTTCGCACGCATGGATGCGAAAGCCGCCGCCCGTGCTGAGCTCATTCGTGAGCGAGAAGCCGGCATGTGGACGGACGACGAAGGTTTCGCTGTAGCCAGAGAAGCTGCGGAGAGCGAAGCCGTGGACAAAGACAAGGACAATACGAACGACCATGACTGAATCGATTACGACTCGCGCACAGATCCCCTCCGCGCGGCGAGTTGTTGTCAAAGTCGGTTCCTCGTCGGTGAGTGGCGTGAATGCCGCGCAGATCCCCCTGCTTGTCGACGCGCTCGCAGCAGCCCACGCTCGAGGCACCGAGGTGATTCTCGTGTCCTCTGGCGCGATAGCGACAGGAATGCCGTACCTCAAGCTTGATGGCCGCCCGAGCGATCTGGCCACGCAGCAGGCTGCGGCAGCCGTCGGGCAGAACGTGTTGATCTTCCGGTATCAGGAAAGCCTCGATCGCTATCGCATCGTCGCAGGGCAGGTTCTCCTGACGGCAGGTGACCTGGAGAACCCGGCGCACCGCGAAAACGCCCAGCGCGCCATGGAACGGCTCCTCGCTCTGCGCATCCTGCCGATTGTGAACGAGAACGACACGGTCGCGACGCACGAGATCCGGTTCGGCGACAATGACCGGCTGGCGGCGCTCGTCGCCCAGCTGGTACAGGCCGATCTGCTTCTCCTGTTATCGGATGTCGACGCCCTCTATACGAAACCTCCCCACCTCGACGGAGCGGAACGCATCACGGACGTCGCGTTCGAGGAACCGCTGGACTCTGTGGAGTTCGGCGGAATCGGGTCCACAGGGGTGGGCACCGGCGGCGCACGAACGAAGGTGGCGGCCGCGCGGCTCGCCGCATCTTCGGGCACCGCAGTTCTGCTGACCTCGACTGACCTTGTCAACGAGGCGCTCGCCGGTGAACAGCTTGGTACCTGGTTTGCCGCCGAAAACGCACCAAGCCCGGCTCGTACACGATAGATTGGTGAAGGCGCTGGCCCAGGAGTTGACCGCGCCACGTGAACGGAGAAGAAATGATTTTGCTTGCTGTCGGTGCCGCTGAAGAGCACGCCGCGCCCCTGTTGATGCCGAACTGGGCGTTCGCGCTGACCGCGTTCATAATTTTTCTGATTCTCGGGCTCGTCGCGTGGAGCTTCCGCGACGTGGCAAACCGCCATTCTCACCGGGTGGACGCGGATGCCGCCCACCACTCCGGCACGAGCGAGCACTCAGGCCACTAAGGGCCACCACTATGGTCGCCACCGCGCAGACGCGTGCCCGCATCGGCGTGATGGGTGGAACGTTTGATCCGATCCACAACGGGCACCTCGTGGCCGCGAGTGAGGCGCGTCAGAAGCTCGAGCTTGACGAAGTCATCTTTGTCCCGACCGGCGAGTCGTATCAAAAGCGGAATGTGTCAGAGGCGGAGCACCGCTATTTGATGACCGTTATTGCGACGGCGTCGAATCCGCACTTCACGGTGAGCAGGGTCGACATCGATCGCGCGGGGCCGACCTACACGATCGACACACTGAACGACATCCGGGTAACCCATCCGAACGCTGAGCTTTTCTTCATTTCAGGGGCGGATGCCGTCGCTGAAATTCTGGAATGGAAGGATGCGCCCGAGCTTTTCTCCCTCGCCCACTTCGTTGCTGTGAGCCGGCCGGGACATCCGCTGACCATTACCGGATTGCCGGAGGAGCACGTAAGCTTGCTGGAAGTGCCTGCGCTGGCGATCTCATCAACGGATTGTCGGAGCAGGGTCAGCCGGGATTTCCCGGTGTGGTACCTGGTCCCCGACGGGGTGGTTCAATACATCGCCAAGTATCGTTTATATCGGAGTTTTACGTGACAACCTGGCAAGATCAGCAGCCGATGAGCCGGCGAGCTTTGCGTGAGAGCGAACGCGCCCACGCCCAGGCCACTCTGTCTGACACCGGCGAGACCGAAGCGCAGAAAACAGAGCCTGACCAGCAAATTTGGTCAGAGAACTCGATCGCGGAGCCGCTCGACTATACAACTCAGGCTCGGCAACCCAGTGTCACGCCAGAGACTCCGTTGCGTCGCCCGCGTCAATCGGGATCCACGCGGCCGACTGCCGAATCCGCCGGTTATCGTCTGCGTGATTTCGGTCCGGACTCGCGGGGAAACTCGTTTTCTTCGACCCAACCGGCACCCTGGACTCCGCCCTCCGCGGGCAGCGAAGATCTGAGCTACCACACCTCGGTTGAGGCGGATCGTCCGATCCCTGAGTCCTATTCAGCGCCTACATCCACACCCCCAGTCGTGGTCACACCCGCAGACATCCCGACACAGCGAGAAGCGACGCCTGCCGCGCGAGCGGAGCCCTCGGAGGAGCACACACTTACGCGTCGCGAAATGCGCGAAATGCGGAATGCCGCTGCTGCACCTCCTGTCGTTGAGCCCGTTGCTGCCGAACCAACTCGAGTTGCCCCGACCGACAACCCGCCTGCGGCGACCGTGCAGCCGGTAGTCCACGAGCAGTTCCCGACCGCCCGCAAGCCAGAGTCGAGTGAGGAACTGGCTGCGGCCATGGCTGAATTCGACAAGCTGTTTGACGCACACGATGTGCCGCCGCTTGTGGAGCCGCCAGCCCCAGCCTCGGCGTCGTACGGGTCCGCACCGGTTGCCGCTGCACCCGTAGCGCATGACCCGATTCCTGAGGTTGTCGCGCCGACTCCGACTCCGCGGGCTGAAGCGACGTCATCCGTTCCGGCAGTTTCTGTGCCGCCAGTTTCTGCGCCGCCAACTTCTGTGCCGCCAGTTTCTGTGCCGCCAGCACCTGCCCCCGAGAGCGCCGGTGTCGACGACCGTCCGGCCGAACCGCTCCGTGAAGTGATCTCTGCACCAGAGGTTTACGCAGCGCCGGAAGGTCACTGGTCCAACCAGGTCGAGATCGACGAGCGCACGCAAAAGTCTCGTGGGCCGCACAAGCGGGATATTTCCGCCAGCGACGCCATCACGACGAGCGCCCTCGTCCTGCCCAATTTCCCTGTGACAAGCCCGATCACCGGGCCGGTCAGCGGCACAGGTCAGGTGCTCATGACCGGGTCGATTGATTTGCCGAGGAGCCTTGGCGTCAACGGACTGCATCCTTCTCGCTACGACCACCCCGACATCGACTCGATCATCGACGCGGGCGACCGCGAGGATTCGGCCCCTGACTCCGCACCGGTTCGCGCCGTTCGCGCGGTCAGCACCTACACCTCCTCGCAGGGCATCATCGCGACGAAGCGCCCTCGTGGAAATAACCTGCCGATGGTGTTGTCGATTACGGCCGCCGTCATGATGGTCGGTGTCGTTGTGCTTGTGGTCGCCGGAATGATTTTCAAGATCTTCTAATTCGTGACATTTTCAACCCCCTCTTTGGATCGGCTCCGGTGACCGCCGCACAGAGCGCGCTGGACCTTTTGGTTGTGGCCTCTGCCGCCGCGCAGGAGAAGCAGGCCGAGAACCTCGTGGCGCTGGACGTTTCAGGGCCACTCCCGTTCGCGGATATTTTCCTCGTCGCAAGCGGACGCAACGAACGTCAGGTTCAGGCAATTGCGTCAGAGATTGAGGACGAACTCTCCGATCACGGCGCGAAGTTGCTGCGCAGGGAAGGAAAGTCGGAGGGGCGTTGGGTGCTTCTGGACTTCGGCGATCTCGTTGTCCACGTGTTCCACGATGAGGAGCGGATGTTCTATTCGCTTGAGCGACTGTGGAGCGACTGTCCGGCAATCCCGCTAGGCCCGTGACCGCGGTAGTCCTTCCCCGCTGGGACGGTGTTCCGGATGATGCGAAGCGCTGCCTCACCGACGTTGACGCGTGGGCTAGCACCCTCCTCAGCACCGGCATCGTGGAGGCCTTCTCTGAGTCGGCGGGAACTCGTTTGGCGACGCTGGGCGGGGCGGAGCTTCTCGCGCAGCTTGATGATTTCGCCTCCGAATTTTGGGATTTCCGTCACGGCCGGGAACGGAACCTTGCGGTGAAGCCCGAGCTCAGCCGAGAGCAGTGCCAGGTTATCGACCAGGCCGCTTCCGTCCTCGGGCTGGACGGAACGCCGGCGCCCAGGCACACGAGTTACGACGCGGTCATTCTCACCGGGGGGATGGTGCGCGCGGGGATAGTGAAGCCCAGGTACCTTCGTGAGCTCTACGACACTGGACTCTCCTGGCGGGACGGTGTGTTCCTGGGCGGTTTCCGCCCCTATGCTGGCGACGAAGTGGGGCTCGCTGCGGCTCTCGGCGTGCAGGGGAACAACGAGTTCGACGCCATGGTGTCGGGGATGCAGCGCGCGTTCGATCTGGCGGCGCCGGATTCCAGCGCTGGCTCCACAACGCCGGTGGCCGGCGGCGAAGGCGTTGCAGCGTGGCGTGAGGACAGTTGGTCCTGGCGGGATCGGATGCTTCGCGTGATCGCCGCTCCGTCGTCCGATCCTGAGCGCCGTAGGGCAAACACCGTCGACACTTACCGGTTTTGGGCGAGCAGGGCGAGCGGCATCCGTTCAGTGCTCGTGATAACAACACCTGTGTATGTGCCGTACCAGGCTGCCGGCGCCGTTGAGGTGTTCGGTCTGGAGTTCGGTTTTTCGGTGGAGACCGTTGCCGTGAGTGCCGCGGCAAGCGATTTGGGCGAACACAGTCAGGTGTTTCTTCCCCGCCATCGGATTCAGGAGTTGCGCTCGGCTGTGCACGGCTTGAGAAGCCTGCGGCTGCGTCTCGAAGAGTTGTCCTGAGGAACTCTGGTTCGTCCAGTTCGATATGCGAGAATGGGCGTGCACGAACCACATACTCCATGAGACCAGGGGCCTTGAGATGAAGTTTCGCGCCATCGTCGTTCCGGCAGTGTTGATTTTCGCTTTGGCCGGATGTGCGCCAGAGCCGATCGTGTCCAGCCCGAGTCCGAGCCCAAGTGAGTCGACGCCTTCCGCGTCGCCGAGCGAAACGCCAGCGGGAAGTCAACTGACGTTGCCAGACGACTGCGACGTGCTCGTGCCCATTTCCGTCATCCACGACGAGTTCTACTCCGGGTTCGAGTCGATCTATTTCGCCGCGGACCTGGGGGATGCTTCTGCGCAGAGTTTTGCCGCCCGGAATGGGCTCACCTGCCTCTGGGGAATCCCACAGTCGGATGCCGGCTTCATCACCGTGTTTGCCGCTGAACGCGGTATGGACACCGATGAGGAGCAGGCTGCAGCATGGAAGAGCGCCGGATACACCGAGTGCCCGCCGTTCCTGGACGTGTGCTATTTCGAGGAATCGACTGAGGAGACGGGTGAGGTGTGGACTGCGCACGTGCTCGTCGATGGTTTCGAATTGCAGATTCAGGCCTCGTCGACGTCCCTCGATCCACTCCTCGCTGTTGCGCGGGAAGCCGCAACAAGCATGGGTTACCTCTGAACCGTGCGGTGACCCTCTCGCGGGTGTAGTAATCTGAGGAAGTTGTTTGCGAGAAATCGCAGACCGCGGGGCTGTGGCGCAGTTGGTAGCGCACCTGCATGGCATGCAGGGGGTCAGGGGTTCGAATCCCCTCAGCTCCACCAAAACCCCCGAGATTACAGGGATCTCGGGGGTTAGTTTTTTGTCCAAGTGCCGGAAAAGGGCCAAGTCTCCATTTATCCTCCACTTTGCCGCGGCGCTGTTCCGGGCTTCTAGGAAGCGGTTCCCAGATGCCCAAAGCTGCTTGAGAACCCCGTGTTTACGGGGATTTCCAGCATTGACGAGGTCACGGAAGCGGGCGTTGTCGAGCCGCCGCGTGAATTCGCTCATGTCACCCTTTCTCGGCTCAACTTCAGGCAATTTGAAGTTGGTCGGCTATGTCCAAACCGCGCTTGCCGAGGACGCTCTAAGCTGCGCATTTCATGGCCCTATCGTGGCCTCTGACCCCGTGATTGAGGTCGAATTGTTCCGCCTCTGCACCCAATGTGTCCAACTACCGGGGAATCTCCGGTAGTTGGAACAGGCACGTTCTGGGCACACCGCGCGGGCGCGACATCATGGATCTGACCGCTTCGCGTCGCGCACGAAAATCGAGCGAACGCGCTCAAGCTTCCAAGGTTCTTCGTCGCTCATATTCTCATTAAGAAAACAGCATTCATGCTGGTTCCAACGAGAGAAACTTCGGGGAGAAATTGTCGGGCGGTGTTGGCGGGAGGGTCGTGCAAGGCGGCAGTCAGCTATGTGTTGGGTGAGGTCCCCGCTTTCGAAAAGCAGCTTTTTGAGTTGGGCTCGCGTCCTTAGGGACACATGACGCCAACCGGTGTTTGATCTGCGCCAGTGGGGGCTACCCGCTATTTCCAGAGTTCCAGACCTTCCCACTCTGGAGGAAAACCCATGCTGTTGGTGGGGGTGAGGAGTTGAGCTCCATCTGGGGCCAAAAGAGGGAGTGAGAACTTCCTAATCTGGGTCTTGAAAGTTAGGTTCCAGGTAGAGCCAGAAGGGTGTGATCGAAGCATGAACGCTAGCACGGCTGCATAGATGTAAAGACGTTGATTCGGCTTCGGCGTCGTTGTGAAATCGGGCTTCAATAAGTGAGCGAGCATGTCGCCATTTGAATCGTGATGTCTGACTGACAAAGATCTTTTGAAGGCTCGGTTGTAGAGACGGGAGCCATGAGCACATACGTTTCGGAAGTCCACCATCATGCGGAGTACGGCACCGAACGGCCGCGGGTGGGCGAAGCCGAACGCGCGTGCCACGTCGCGCGCATCCTGTGCCTGCATAAGGTCGAATAGAAACGGCAGCTTCCCGAAGCTCAGCACCTCGGTTACGGCCCAGATTGGGACGGGTTGTAGTGGATACTTCAGCAGATGATGAGAGATGAAGTCCTCATCTTCGGCAGCTGACCGAATCGAATCGTCACAGGTCGCCGTCCAGGCATCGAACTTGGTTGTCTCCCCACTGGTTCTTCGACAGACCTGTTCGTCGAGAAACTGCTCGTATGCGTGTGCAGCAACGTCTTTCTTAGCCAAGGTGTGTGCGATAACTGCCCGAAGTCGAATCTCGAAGTCGAGCAGACCCTCCAAGCAGACGCGCGCCAGTTTGGAGTCGAATGCCTCCAACATCATCACGTGCGAGAAGCTTGCTCCGGAGATGTACTCATCACGTCGGTACTGCCGCAACTTTGAGTCAACGTCGCCCGGAGGAAGGAGCTGCCGGAAGACGTAGCGGTAAGCGCCTGACCGAAAGTAACCCACGCGCGTCAGGAAGTTGAGCGCCGCATCGCGATCTAGTATTTCAAGACCATGATCCACGAGCTGATCGAGCAGCTCTTCGCGCTCCTTGAAGTCCTTGGTGTATTCCACACCTCAACGTATACCGCACAATGAAAATCGCCCCCTTGAGCCGAAGCTCAGAGGGGGGCGATGTCTGATGAATGCAATCTAGCACAGCTCCACAACCAGGAGCTGGATGCTTGCGCGGGCAAGTCCCGTGTCTTCGCGGCCTCAACGTCCTCCAGCCGGGACACGAGACGGTCTACAGCGTCGAACTGTTGTCGCGTTAGACGCACCTGAGCGCGACTTTTCAACGGGCGGGGCAAACGCGACACCCTCAGGCGCCTCAGCCCGTAGTTCCCAGTGGCCGAGCGGAAGCGCCCGTTCAGCGTCCCTCATATGCGATTCGAACTGATGAGACTCACTCGAATGACGCGCCCAAATTGGATCAGCCTGATGACCTGCCCTAGCCGTTTTGTCCCGGAAGCAGAACGCGCCTGCCCGAGCCCTGACTACCCCCTCCATTGACGCTGGCCGCGTAGAATCAGGCACTCGTCCGGGGTGCAAGCTGAGTCCTCCTTAATACCTACTTGTGGGACCCCCCCTGCCCGGCGTAGCGTGAGTCGAAAGCCGGACAGCACGTCCCGATCCGCCGATGGGTTGGCTGCTTTCCATGACACGGAGTTCGCCCGGAACTCACTGGGAAGTTGCCTGACTAAATGGGTGATTATCATGAAGAAAGCAACGGTAAGTATCGGTTCGATAGCTCTGGCAATAGGGATGGTGTTGGTGTCAGCAATGCCTGCCTCCGCACAGGAAACGACGGGATACAAGGGTGCTCGTCGAACCAGCAATACGGGGTGACCACGGTGCTGAACGGCGCCGGCGCAACCAGTTCGACATCGACCACCCACACCTTGGGCAGCACCCACGGTTTCTATATTGGGTTTGGCCCCAAGTCAACGAGTCGCTTCGGAGTGAGTTCCGGCTCCTACATTGTTTACACACCAACTCCGGCAACGTTCAATTCGATCACTGGTTTCTGCATGCCGAAAGGCAATTGATTGATGTCGGCGCGGTGGGTTGTGACTGGCGCACTTGTCGTTGCTCTTGGGCTGTCCGGGTGCGCGACAGTGCGAAATCAGCCCACCGCGCAGGTGTCACCGCCCGCGGATTTGAGTAGTTCCGCCGTCAATCAAGACATTGCCGACTGCCTGTCGGCGAAAGGTTGGGACCCTGTCGTCGGGCGGACCTCGATTTTCTACAACGGCCCGGAGGCGCAACAGGGCGCCTTTGATGACGACTACTGGGCGTGTCGAACCTCACTTGGCTTGGATGCCGTAAAGCCACCGGAGTACACGCCGGCGTATTTGGCGAAGAAGTACCAGCAGGAGCAGGACACTCGTACGTGTCTGATCGGGCAGGGCAAGGACATCCCGGAGCTGCCGAGTTTGCAGGCGTACAGTGACATGTTTTTCAACGAAGGCAAGATTTACACCAGCTACGAGTTCCTTCCTCCCGACCAGGCGGCGACGGATGCGTTGCGCAAGATTTGCGGTGACCCGTTGGAGACCTGGGGGACCGACATTGATCGGTGACGTGGCGTGAGGGGTGGAACCCGGGGCGATTCATCCTCTATTCAGTGAACTTGCGGCCGGTGGTGATCGCCATGGGTGGCATTCCGTCGTTTCGGGCAATGTCCGTTAGCACGTCGGAGGCGGATGAGACGCAGCCTCGCCCCCGCTCTTGAAGTTCAGGACATCTTCACGGTCGACATCGATGAGTTGCGCACCGCGCATATGTCGACTCCGCCGGACGTGTTTGGTTGACCCATTCGTTCACACCCGAACGAAATTCCGTCCAGCTCGCGGGTTCCGGCCACAGTCCGCCGCCAAACTCTGCTGAGTGACTCGAGTTTTCGGGAGTGTTCAATGCCCTTCTGCCGGGATTAGCCCGGCAAACCATCCTGGATCTGGGCAAACAGCTCCAATTTTGCGGAGATCGGAATCGCTTTGGAGTTGATCCGCGACGGCACCATAGGCCGACCAGAATTGATCAGTACCAGACAACTCCTTAAATCGCTGTAGGCTCGGTGGCGCACTTTCTGCCGGGTACCCGTGATCCTCAAGACACTTAGCTGCCGCTATTTCAAGATGGTAGCGAGCCGTAAGCTCGTTACCATTCGGAGGCGCTACGGCCCCATCGCCGGATTTTCCCATGCAAAGGGCCATGGTCTTCTTAACCACGTCGCGTTGCTCAACTGGAAGCGGCGGCGATTCAAATCCACCATTCCAATTCACAGTGAACCCTGGGAACCCATGGTCAGCGAGACAATCGACGATGTGCTGGTCTCTCGTATTGAGTGTGTCGAGGTTTAGAGCCTGATAGGCAGCCTCCCATTTTGGAGGGACCGAATTCGAAGAGCAACCAGAGAAAACCAAAACCGCAATTGCGAAACACGTCACACTCGCGAAGACCCTGCCCAAAGACATGACTTTCCCTTTTCATTTCCGTTGGCCATAGACTACATTGTCTAGTGTAACTCGGTTTGATCCATTTGTCGGTTCGATTCGGCCCCGACTGATATTCGTATAGTTATCAAAGAAAGTTTTGAGGCATCGAAATGAAGAGATTTCTGGCAGCTTCGGGTGCGGCGGTACTGCTTGCGATATTACCGCTCGCCCCCGCAGCGGCGACGACTGTGTACCCGTCGGCTGGGCACTATTACAGCGCGTCGTGTGGATCGACACGGACAGTAACCGTTCGGGCAAACTTTGAGTCCGCGTACCTTGGCAGTGGGAACGAAATCGACGCGGAAAGCGGCGGAGTTTGGAAAACAGGTGGTTATGGTGCTGGACTCAAGTTCTTACCAACCACTTTTCATAGTGCGGCCTATGCTATTTATGCGTTTACAGTAGCGTCACAGATCGCGGGCGAATGCGAACTCTGACTCAAGTTGCGGACCCCAGTGGTTGGGATAGGTGGTTTGATGAGCACATTGTATTTCCCTCTCTCCCACCAAGTGGGGTGATGGTGTCGCGCATCACAATGCCCGGCTGCGTCTGAGAGTATTGCTGCATGACTGAGCCAGTATCGGTTCCAGGGGGGCCGACCCTGAGGCGTCGCCGGTGGTTGTCGTGGTTGGGCATCGGGTTGGTGGTGCTTTTGGTGGGTGCGGGGATTGGGTGGGCTGGGGCGACCGTCTTGACCCCGCCGAAGGATGTGCTGGATTCATCCGCGTTTACCACTGTTGAGGTTGTTGCCGGTGAGGTGGGCTCGAGTATCAACTTGAACACGGTGGCGCAGTGGACGCCGATCCCGGTGGGTTCAAACCAGGCTGCCGGCACGGTCACGACGGTGTCGGTGAAGCCGGGTGATGAGGTGAAGCAGGGCAGCATCCTCTATTCGGTGAACTTGCGTCCGGTGGTGATCGCCCAGGGCAGTATCCCGTCGTTTCGGTCGATGTCTGTTGGGACGTCGGGTGCGGATGTGACGCAGTTGCAAACCTTGTTGGCTGCGCTGGGTCTATATTCGGGTGCTCGGGATGGTGGGTTTGGTTACCTGACCGGCCAGGCGGTGAAGGCATGGCAGAAGAAGCTCGGGGTGCCCGCGGATGGGGTGGTGCAGGCCGGCGATATTGTGTTCGTGCCGTCTTTGCCGACCCGGGTGGCCCTGGATACGGAGGTGATCAAGCGTGGCGCGACCGTTTCCGGGGGTGAGCCGGTGGTGAAGGGGTTGCCGCCGGCGCCGGCGTTCACCGTTCCGGTGACCGACACGCAAGCGTCCCTGATGCCTAATGGCACCCGGGTGGAGATTGCCAGTGGTGATGCGACGTGGGAAGGGTATGTCACCGATCAGGTGTCTGACCCGCAGACGGGCACCACGGTGATTTTGTCGGGTAAGGATGGGGCCAGTATTTGCGGGGATGAGTGTGGCACGATCCCGGTCACCGGGCAAACGCTGCTGTTGTCGAAGATTGTCACGGTGGAGACCGTGAAAGGTCTGGTGGTACCGAGCGCCGCATTGTTGTCGGCGGCGGATGGCACGGTGAGTGTGATCGATGAGGAAGGCACCCCCCATAAGGTGACGGTGGAAACCAGTGCACGCGGCATGTCGGTTATTGACGGGGTGAGCGCAGGGTTGCGGGTGCGGGTGCCCGCAACCGGTAAGTAGAGGCGATGGGCACACTGTTGGAGGCGCGCGGGATCACCTTCGGGTATGGGCACGGCACCCATGAGGCCGGTACCGAGATCCTCACCGATTGGAATGCCAGTTTCGCTGCCGGGGAAGTGGTGGCGGTCACCGGTCCGTCCGGGCGCGGCAAGTCGACCCTGCTCTACCTGTTGGGTCTCATGCTCAAACCCGGCAAGGGCCAGCTCCTGATCGACGGGGCGGATGCGGCCGGTTTGAACGACGCGCACCGGGCCAGGCTTCGGGCGACCCTGTTCGGGTTCGTGTTTCAAGATGCGGCCCTGGATGCCACCCGCACCGTGCTGGACAATGTGATCGAGACCGCCCTCTACCGGGGCGAGCCGCGTGAGGCGGCGCGTCTGCGTGCCCGGGAGTTGATGGCCCAGTTCGGTGTTGAACCGCGTGCCGGCCACAAACCGGGACAGGTTTCCGGCGGGCAAGCCCAACGCATCGCCCTGTGTCGTGCCCTGCTGAACAACCCCCGCATCCTGCTCGCGGATGAGCCCACCGGCAACCTCGACCCGGCCTCGGCCACCATCGTTGTGGATGCCATGCACGCTCAAGCCCGAAGTGGTGCCACCGTCGTGGTCGCCACCCACGACCCCGCCCTCGTGGCCCGCTGCGACCGGGTCATCGAACTATGAACCTGGACAATCTCGAGTCACCTACAGGCCGTAGCTGATCGCGTTCGTGATCATGGCGACGGAGGTAGGCGCGGTGCCTCGTGTCAATCTGCCCGGCTGATCTGAGTGGTGCCTCACATGTAATGCCACCTGTGTGGTTAGGCTATTTACGACCATCACGCGGGCACTACTTATGAGGATCTTGGAAGGGTAGACCGCTCGTCCTATGAGGAGTATGCTCTCTCGCTATGGAGATGCGTTAACGAGAGGGAGCCCGATCCTGAAGAAGTCAAACTGAGACCCAGGCGCAATGTGAGCTTGCATGTTGCCGTACGAAGTACCGGCGTCGGGCTGCTGTGTTTGCTGACGACGCTTCTGGTCGGCTGCGGTGATTCCCCAGACCCGGTGGTCCACGCCACCGTGGACTCCAACCGTCCGGCGTTCCAGGTCGCTGAGCGATCCAGGACGGTGGCAATCTACAACTGCATGCTTGACGCAGGGTGGCAGGGAGTTCTTGGTGACGAAGATAATCCGACTGGAGGCAATGAGATCGGCTTCCCGGCGGTACCTGACGAACAGCGGCCGGCTTTGAATGCCGCGCTGTCGCAATGCATCGCCGATTTAGGACCCATGGATACAGGGTTCGACGACCCCACTGTGCTGCGGGAGACCTATGAGTGGATGATGGGCCAGTATGACTGCCTCGTCGATGCAGGGTATTCGATGCCTGAACCACCCAGTTGGACCGTCTTCAATGACACCTATAAATCAGAAGGCGCTGTGCTTTGGGACCCGATTGGGGATGCCGCAGAGTCTCGCCCGTCGACTCAGTCGAATAGCCTTGCTGCTGCGCAGGCGGCATGTCCGAATTCGACAGCGTGGTGGGGCTGACCGGTCAGGTCGACCAACGCAGTCAGGATCCTGCCCCTGCGCGCCCAAAATGGCGTGATGTACGTCGAGACTCGACAATCGAGTTTTCTTTGGCATTTTTGCGCTTATGGGAATGGTTGTGGGCATGATCACTGCTTTTGTAAGAAGCCTCGCCCCGGCAATCCGCTCGCGTCGAGCCCCAATCGCAAACATCATGCGTGAATAGCGCCAATCTGGAGGGTTTCCGAGTACTCTTCCCATCAACTGCCCTTGTTCGCCGAAGGGCTCGGCGAGCGTGAGGCCAGTTCGTGTGACCTAGCCCATGGTGCCTCACGTTGAGACTGATCGAATTGTATTAGAGTGCAGCAATGAGTCGGACTATCCGCTGGACGAGTAGGTAGTTTGCGATGAATCGTTGGTGGGCGATCATCCGTGAGGCTCTCGCGTCCGCGCGTAGCCAACCGGTGGCCTCGGTTGTGTCGGTGATTATGGTGGCTGGAATGTGTGCGACGGTGCTGCTGACGACCGGCCGCACTGTGGGGGCTGA